>Ga0209291_1000327_pt1 | contig 46438 bp, 43 predicted proteins | sample GOMGulsemesocosm_FD_184633 | JGI IMG/M metagenome (GOLD analysis project Ga0209291, IMG submission 184633) | Methane-oxidizing microbial communities from mesocosms in the Gulf of Mexico - GOM9B Gulf of Mexico (SPAdes) (version 2) | ecosystem: Environmental > Aquatic > Marine > Cold seeps...
TGCTAGTAGAATTACTCATTTTAAAATATTTTAAATGAATCTCCTGATTAAATCAGCAACTATACTGGATCAGTCCAGTCCTTATCACAATAAAACAAAAGATATTCTTATTGAAAATGGCGTTATTTCTAAAATTGACAATGCTATTGCTAACACCAATAACGTTAAAGAAATAAATACCGACAACCTTCATGTTTCACAAGGATGGTTTGATTGTTCAGTATCTTTTGGAGAACCAGGTTTTGAAGAACGAGGAACCATTGCTAACGGATTAAAAGCAGCTGCACTTAGTGGTTTTACCAATATAGCGATAAACCCTAATACCAACCCTATTATTGATAACAGCACAACCATATCTTTTATAAAAAACACTGCATTTCAAAATGCAGTAACCATTCACCCAATTGGTGCTTTAACAAAAGAAAGTAAAGGGGAATATTTAGCGGAACTATTCGATATGCAGCAAGCAGGTGCTGTTGCTTTTGGTGATTACCAACATGGAATTGAAAACCCAAATATGTTAAAAATAGCGTTGCAATATGCACATGGTTTTAACGGATTGGTATTATCCTATCCACAAGAAAATAAAATTGCAGGTAAAGGAATTGTTAATGAAGAGGAAGCTGCAACAAGAGTTGGACTAAAAGGAATCCCTAATTTAGCAGAAGAATTACAAGTTGCTAGAGATTTATTCTTATTAGAATACACTGAAGGAAAACTACATATACCAACAATTTCTACTGCAAAATCAGTAGCCTTAATACGAGATGCCAAAGCAAAAGGACTCGATATAACCTGCTCCGTTTCGATACTTAATTTACTGTTGACTGATGACGCAATAGCCGAATTTGATACTAATTTTAAAGTACTCCCACCTTTGAGAACAGCAACTGATAGGAAAGCTTTATTGGAGGGAATACAAGATGGTACCATAGATTTTGTAACTAGTAACCACACCCCCATTGACATTGAACATAAAAAAGTAGAGTTTGATTATGCTATGTACGGAAGCATCGGGTTAGAATCCTTTTTTGGTGCATTGAATAGTATTTTAACAACTGAAAAAGTTATTGAATTGCTTACCAAAAACAAAGGACGTTTCGGAATTGAATCAACATCAATCAAAGAAGGCGAAAAAGCCAGTTTAAGTTTATTCAACCCTGACAGTACTTACCAATTTACTTTAAAAAATATTATTTCAACTGCTAAAAACGCTTCACTATTAGGAAGTACACTTAAAGGTCAGGCAATTGGAATTGTAAACAATAATCAGTTAGTTATTAATTAAATTATGAACACAGTAAACAATAAAGGAAAAACGGCAGCTACTGTTGCTTATTTAACTATTTTCGGAACAATCATTGCTTTTTTTATGAATTTTGATGATAGAAATAAGTTTGCGTATTTTCATATTCGTCAAGCATTAGGACTTTTTGCTACATTCTTTTTAATCTCTTTTTTTATTGGTTATTTTGACAGCTTAATGATTTCTGGAGCATTTTACGTGTTCTTTATCATTTTATGGGTTTATGGGTTTATTTCTGCTTTAAATAACAGTACTACACCTGTTCCTCTTTTAGGAGAATACTATCAAAAATTATTCAAAATGGTTGGTGAAGAACAATAACTCATGAAATTACAAAAACACTCGTTATTATATTTTGCCATTTCATTATACATTTTAAGTATCCTGTTTAGACTAATGTATTGGCCCTTTTCAACTATTTTACAAATAACAAGTTTGTTTATGGGAATTAGTTGGATATACAATTATTTCAAGAATAAAAACAATGACTAGAACACTTTCATTACATCATATCGTTAGAGCTGCAAAAACAACAAAAGAAAAAGCTCCATTATTAATATTATTACATGGTTACGGAAGTAATGAGGAGGACTTGTTTTCATTTGCAAGTGAGTTACCAGAAGATTTTTTTATCGTTTCCGTTAGGGCTCCCTATGATTTACAACCTTATGGACATAGTTGGTATGACATACAGTTTACAGCTGATAATGAAAAATTTTCGGATGATGAACAAGCAAGAACATCTCGTGATTTAATTGCTACTTTCATTGATGAATTAACGAACACTTATCCTGTTGACGCCAATAATATTTCTTTAATTGGATTTAGTCAAGGAACTATACTAAGCTACGCTGTAGCGCTTTCTTATCCTGAGAAAATTAAAAATGTAGTTGCACTAAGTGGGTATTTAAACGAAAATATATTAGCAGAAAATTACACGAATAAAGATCACTCAAATTTAGATTTTTACATTTCTCATGGTAGTGTTGATCAAGTAATTTTAAATACGTGGGCTAACAAAGCGCCTGACTTTTTAAGTAACTTAAATATTAAAAACTCATATCGCGAATTCCCTGTTGGTCATGGAGTTGCACCACAAAATTTTCATGAGTTTAAAAATTGGCTAGTTGAAAAACTATAGATTTTAGCTAAAAAAAGAATTCGATTATAACAATTTACTCAGTTTCTAAATACTATTCTCGATACAGTTCTCAATCAAAAATCACTCGAATTGACGTGTTTTCGAATATTAAACCAACAACTAATACGTTCCTCTGGTTTTAATATTTTCAGTACAGAGATTAATTATTTCAGCAATACGTTTCTCGCGTGTTGCTTTTCTTTTTCCGGAATGAAACCAATATAAATAACCTTTTCTGTAGCTCATACTAAAGTTTTGATAGTTTTTGTACGCTTTAGAATTTGTTTTAAAAGCTAAGGCTAAATCCTCTGGAATTATCAAATTTTCTACATCATCAAGAGCAGCCCATGATCCATTAGTTTTTGCAAGCTCAATTTTCTTTAAACCACTAGCATGCATTAAATTCATTTCAACCAAGTCAGCTATATGTGTTTTATTCAGTTTACTCCAAACACTTTTTACTTTCCTAGGCGTAAATAATTGCCTTCGTTTTTCTTCGTCTAATTTCTTTACAGTGGAATCTATCCAACCATAACACAAAGCTACACGCACTGCTTCTTCCCAACGCATGGAGGGTATTTCAGAACTTACTTTATACAAAATAAGATACACACCATTAGAAGAATTGTGATTTTTAGATAACCACTTTCTCCATTTAACATCGTTTTTAAAGTAGATTTCTTTACGCTCATCCATATGCTAAAGATATAAAATAAGAATGGCCTACTATACTATAGCAAGCCATTTATTCTTCTTAAATTATATTACAATTTATCTTATTATTTGTAGCCATTTGAAATTTGGATAAAGACAATTTAAGTTTCCTTTATTAGTTTTAATTGCAAATACTATTGCAAGAATAATATTTAGTAACGGAAGACCAAATATTATATATATAGAATACCCTGACCCGATATGAGACATTTTACCAAATACACCAATAATAAATGTTCCATAAAGTAAGACTGTCCATAATATTTGAAAGTTAATTAGATTAGACCCAATTTCTTTTAAGCCTACAATTTTATTTTTTTTTGTTAACCATAATATTAGTGGAATGATGATATTTCCTAATGGTAACATCATGAATGACAATACTGACAAATGGAATAACATTAAAAATGTTTTATCCTCCTTTTTTCCGTAATTAACAATATCATCAATACCAATATTAAGCGCATCGCATAATAAATTAAGTGTTTTCCCACTTGGATCGTTTACATTAGTTTCAATTCGTTGAATTGTCCTTAAGTTCACTTTTGCTAGTTCAGCTAAGTCTTCTTGAGATAATCCTTTTTTCTTTCTAATTTCTCTAATTTTACTCCCTACTTCTTTCATTTAAACATTTGTTAAGTTTAGAACAAAATTAAACCTGAAACAAACAAATTGGTAACGGTATTTACCCGACATTTTGACGACATTTTTGACAAAGCCTTGATTTCACTGGATATTAATCAATAACATTAATAGGATATAAAAATGACTCTTTGGTATTAAAACTAATGGTTTTATCATCATTATATGTACAAGCGATAAGTAATTGCCCCCAATATTTACCGTCAGTAAAGTCGGCTATTATCCATCTATGATTCAACATTTTTATACTATTTATCATCATTCTATCCCCTTGCATAGCAGCATAAGGCACTAACGGATTTCCTTCTCTTACAAAATTAAAATCTATTAATTGATCTTCCACATGGGGTATCAATTCTTTAAAATCAATCCCCTCGTTATACAAATGTTCAATCGCATAGCTATCTTCAATTAATGAAAATTTCCCTAATTCCATTGCTTCAATTCTTAAATTAGCAATAGTATCCTGATAAGAGTTTTCTTTTTCTTCAAGACGGTTTTCAATTTTTGCTATTTTCTCTTCAAATGCTTTAATGTCCTTTTTTGTATTCACAAAAACAAACAATAGTAACAATGCGGTTAATAAAAAAAGGTATAAAAACAATTGTTTCTTCATAAGTATGATTTAAGGTAGTTCAAGTATTAAATTATCATAAGCCAAAAATACATTTTTTGGCAGCGTTTTTTGCACTTCTTCATAAAAACCTAATTGATGACTAATATGGGTTAAATATGCTTTTTCAGGTTGAATTTGTTCTATAAAGGCCAAGGCTTCAGAAAGAGTAAAATGAGAGTGATGTTCTTCTTCCCGCAAAGCATTAACTACCAGTATCTTTGTGTTTTTCAGTTTTTCAACCTCTATATTATCTATCGTCTTTACATCAGTTAAATACACAAAATCATGAACTCTAAACCCAAAAACCTGTAATTTATTATGATAAGCATTTATAGGAGTTATACGCACGTCATTGATTTTAAATGAAATATTATTTTTAATTTCATTTAACGCAACAGAAGGTGCTCCAGGGTATTTGTTTTCTGTTTCAAAAATATACGAAAATCGCTGCTTTAAAGAGTCAAATACGCGATGATGCGCATATAAAGGAAAATCACCTTCTTGCTTAAAGTAAAATGGCCTAATATCATCCAAACCTGCAGTATGATCAGAATGTTCATGAGTAAACAATATTGCGTTTAAATGACTTGGATTTACTCGCAACATTTGAGTTCTAAAGTCTGGCCCACAATCTATAACCAAAATAGTGCCCTCATTTTCAATCATTATTGAACAACGCAATCTCTTATCCTTTTCATCGGTACTCAAACATACAGGATGAATACTTCCTATAACAGGAATCCCTTGTGATGTACCAGTACCTAAAAACGTTATTTTCATTTCATTAATAAAATCACTTAGCCTCCATATAAGTATATGAGCTAAAAATTAGCATTATTCCTTTTAACACAATGTAATACTTTTGAAATCACACTCATTATTTGCTTAAACAAGCATACAACATTACTAATCACAACCTACAATAAATCTATTACACTTCCAAAAATTAGTATTAAATACATTAACAATAAAAAGCTCCTTATTTTTTTATTGAATCCCTTTATTTAGTATTTTTGTTAGAACAGAGATAAACCCAATTTAACTATGACCATTAAACTAAAAGGTGATAAGGCTTTTGAGGCAGCACCTTCACTAAAAAATAAGGCACTGCGTATTAATTTAAATGCTAACATTTACGGTACTTTTGCTGAAATTGGAGCTGGACAAGAAACTGTTCGAAATTTTTTTAGAGCTGGTGGTGGGTCAGGTACTATTGCCAAAGCAATGTCAGCCTATGATAAAGATTTTAGTGATGCCATATATGGAATTGAAGATGATAAACGTTATGTAACTGAGCCTCGATTAAAAAAGATGCTCAACCATGAAATGAACCTGTTACAGGAACGTATTTCAAGGGATAAACACCCTAACAAACTATTTTTCACTTATGCAAACACTGTAGCTACAATTGATTTTGCTAAAAAATTCAAAGGACATGGTTGGATAGGCTTGCGTTTTCAAGTAAATGCAACTGATGAATTCAGTGACATTATTTTACATGTGCGTTTTAAAGAAACAGACGCTCGTTTACAACAAAACACTTTAGGTGTTATTGGAACAAACCTTATTTACGGGGCCTTTTACAAACACAATAACCCCAAAAAATTATTAGAATACCTTTACGATCATTTAGACAAAGATCAAATAGAAATTGATACTATTAATTTTTCAGGACCTTTATTTAAAAATGTCGACAACCGTTTAATGAGTTTACAACTTGTGAAGCATGGTATGACAGATGCCGTAATGTTTAGCTCCGAAGGACAAAATTTATTGGCAGCTAAAATACTATACAAGAAAAACATTTTAGCCTTAAGAGGTAGCTTCAGACCGGTAACCAAGGTAAATATGGATATGTTTAGAAAAGCATACGAAATGTTTATTAACGACCATAAAGTTGACGAAAAGAAAACGGAAGTTATTTTTGAAATTACGCTGTCCAATTTAAAAGACGGACAGAGTGAAATTAATGAAAGAGATTTCCTTGATAGAGCGGAATTATTATGTTCATTAGGGCATACAGTAATGATCTCTAATTTTCAAGAATATTATAAAGTAGCTCAATACTTTAATTCATACACTAAGAAACGTATTGGACTTGCTATGGGAGCTTTAAATTTAATTGAGCTCTTCGATGAAAAATATTATAGAGATTTACCAGGGGGTATATTAGAAGCTTTTGGTAGACTAGGAAGTAGCGATTTACGCCTGTATGTATATCCGTTTAAAAATGAAGACGAAAGCTTTATGACCATTGACAACATAAAGGTTCACCCTAGAATGAAGGATTTATACAAGTTCTTTAAATACAACGGAAAAATGATAGACATTAAAGATGCTGATAAAAACATTCTAGATATCTACTCACGTAAAGTATTAAAAATGATTGAAAACAATGAAGAGGGTTGGGAAAAAATGCTTCCAAATGGTATTTCAGAATTAATTAAAGAACATAATCTTTTCGGTTTTGAATCAGAAGATTGGTTTTCAAATGCTTTAAAATAAAGCTAGTTCATATAAACTAAAAAAGCTCGAGCATTGCTCGAGCTTTTTTAGTTTATAAATTATAGTTTATATACTACTTAGCTATGTTTACTGCTCTAGTTTCTCTAATAACTGTAACCTTAACCTGACCTGGATAAGTCATATCAGTTTGTATTTTCTGCGAAATTTCAAATGATAATGCAGCTGCTTTATCATCAGAAACTTTTTCACTTTCTACTATAACACGTAATTCTCTACCTGCCTGAATAGCATAAGCTTTTTTAACTCCTGTAAATGCAAAAGCAATATCCTCTAAATCTTTTAAACGTTGTATATATGAATCTAATACTTGTCTTCTTGCTCCTGGACGTGCTCCTGAAATAGCATCACATACTTGAACGATTGGCGCTAATAACGACTTCATTTCTACTTCATCGTGATGCGCTCCAATAGCATTACACACATCTGGCTTTTCTCCGTGCTTTTCAGCCCATTGCATTCCTAAAATTGCGTGTGGCAATTCCGTTTCTTCTTCAGGAACTTTACCTATATCATGTAACAATCCTGCTCTTTTAGCCAACTTAGGGTTAATACCTAATTCAGATGCCATTACACCACAAAGCTTAGCAACCTCTCTAGAGTGTTGTAATAAGTTTTGTCCATAAGATGAACGATACTTCATTCTTCCAACCATCTTTATTAATTCAGGATGCAATCCATGAATTCCTAAATCGATTACAGCCCTTTTTCCTACTTCAGCAATTTCTGATTCAATTTGCTTTTTAGTCTTCTTAACAACTTCCTCAATTCTTGCTGGGTGAATTCTACCGTCAGTAACCAATTTGTGTAATGACAAACGTGCTATTTCTCTTCTTACAGAATCAAAACAAGATAATATTATCGCATCTGGTGTATCATCAACAATAATTTCTACTCCTGTAGCAGCTTCTATAGCTCTAATGTTACGACCTTCTCTACCAATAATCCTACCTTTAACATCATCAGATTCCAAATTAAAAACCGACACACAGTTTTCAACCGCTTCTTCAGTACCAATTCGTTGGATAGTATTAATAATAATCTTTTTAGCTTCTTGTTGAGCTGTTAATTTTGCTTCTTCAACGCTATTTTGAACAAATGACATTGCATCAGTTTTAGCCTCTTCTTTTAAAGACTTCACCAGCTCATCTTTTGCATCCTCAGCTGACAAACCAGAAATAACTTCTAATTGATCAATTTGTGTTTTGTGCAAGCGCTCAACTTCACCTTTCTTTTTATCAAGAAAATCTAATCTAAAATCATAATCTTTCTTTTTAGCTTCTACTTCTTGATTATTCTTTTTAGCTTTAGATAGTTCATTAGAAACTTGAGATTCTTTATCACGAACTCTTTTCTCTACTTCATTAATTTTTTTATCCTTTGATAAAATCACTTTTTCATGTTCTGACTTTAATTCAATAAAGCGTTCTTTTGCTTGAAGTAATTTATCCTTCTTAAGTGATTCCCCTTCCTTTTTAGCATCTTTCAACACTAATTTAGCTTCTTTTTCTGCGGAAGCAATAACACTTGAAGCACTATTTTTGGCTAATACTTTAGCTATAACAAAGCCTAGTATAATTCCTACAATACCAACTAATACTGGTATAATCATTTCATTCATATCTGTAATTGTTTATATAAAAAAAACCTACACTAATATGAGTTTTGTATAAACTCCATTTAACAGGTTTAAAGCTAACTTGCTGGTCAAGGATCTACTCGAGGGTAGCATGCTTTCAAAACAAAGACTCACTTTTTTTAATAGAAACTTGTTGAGTTTATCAAAAAATAATAATTAGTGCAGGTAGTAATTTTTATGTTAATTAAAAAACTATATATATTTATCAAGAAGTTGTTGCATAGCAACTAGCTTCTCGGTAACTAAAATATCATCCTCTTGGGTATCCAAACTTTCTTGCTCTACTTTAGCTGCAAATTGCAATGCACACATAGCCAACACATCTTGCTTATCCCTAACAGCATAATTTTGCTCAAATTGTTTTAGCAATTTGTCAATACTTTTTGCTGCCTTTCGCAAACCTTCTTCTTGCCTGGGATCTATGGTTAATGGATAAACCCTATCCGCTATAGAAATTTTAATCTTTAGCTTTTCAGACATGTTATTTTATTTAGAAAGCTGTGTAATGCAATGATCAATTTCTCTAATTAAAGCATTTATTTTAAGCTTGGTTTCCCTTTTATAATCTTCACTACCTAACATAGAACTTGTTAATTTCAATGCTTCATACTTCTCTTGCCAATTGACTAAGATTTCTTCTTGTTGTTTGCTTTTCGCTTCTTTTAATGCTAGTTCTTGCATCAGTTGTTTGTTAATTTGCTCTTTTTCCTCCAAACGGACAACAACTTTATTTAACTTAACTTCTAAAGAATCAACAAGTTTAAGTAATTCACTCATTCACTAACCTGTTCTTATGTGTTTGACACAAAGTTAACATTTCAAAATTAATATCAATAGTTATTGCTCTTTTTTTTTAAACTCCTTATAAATGATGCTTTTCTGGCTTGAAATTTGTTCTTATTGAAAAAATAATTTTAACTTTATAAACTACAATTGAATTCTATTTTCTTCTGAAGTTTATATCATTTTAAAATCGCACCTATTGATGAAAAATATTATATATACTATTCTCTTTTGCTTTACACTATTCACATATTCACAAGAAAACTATCCTACCGACTATTTTGGAAACCCTCTTGAAATTGGCTCTATTTTAGCTGGTACATTTGCAGAATTGCGTTCAAACCATTTTCATGCCGGTGTGGATATTAAAACCCAACAAAGAGAAGGTTTACATGTTTTTGCTACGGCTAATGGACATGTTAGCAGAATTAAAATTTCACCCTGGGGCTATGGAAAAGCAATTTATATTCAACATCCCAACGGATACACAACCGTTTATGGTCATTTAAAAGAGTTCGCGCCTGAAATTGAGGAATACGTAAAACAAAAACAATATAACCAAGAGAAATTTGCAATTGAGTTATTCCCACCAAAAGACATTTTAAACGTAACAAAAAATCAATTGATAGCTTATTCAGGAAACACTGGTGGTTCTGGAGGACCACATTTACATTATGAAATTAGAGATGCAAATCAACACCCTATGAATCCGATGCTTTTTGGATTTCATGTAAAAGACACCTCAAAACCAAGAGTTAACGGTGTATACGCATATAGTACTACTGATTCTTCTCAAGTAAACAACCACAATAACAGAATAAAAATAAAGATTATTAAGGCTAAGGACGGTAATTATTTAGCGGATACTATATATGCTTCAGGTACTATTGGGTTTGGCGTAAATACCTATGACAAACAAGACTTAGCACATAACAAAAACGGTGTTTACTGTATTAAAACCTATATTAACGGGAAACAGAATTATGAGTTAGACTTTAAAAAGTTTTCTTTTAGTGAAAGCAGGCATCTAAATCAGTTAATTGATTATAAATATTTCAAAGAGAAAAAATCCAGAATTCAAAAACTATTTAAAAACAAAAGCAATCCACTTAGTATCATTAAAAAAGTAGCCGATTACGGAAAAATAACAATATTAGAAGGAGAGCACATAAACTATAAAATTGTAATTGCTGATTTTAATAGTAATACCAGAACTATTACCATTCCTATAATAGGGCAAAAAAAGAAAATTACCCATACAAAAGAAAAAATAGATTCCCCTCATTATGCGTATGCTGACAAAGGCTTGAGTTTTGACAATGATAACAGTAAAGTATATATTCCTAAAAATGCTTTATATAACGATACTCCAATATCATTTAAAACCATAGGTGACACCATACATATCGGAGAACAAACCACTCCGTTGCATAAAAACATTACGTTAACCTTTAATACCGATAAATTTAATACTGAAGATACTAGTAAACTATTTGTAAGTAGCTTAGGATACAACAACAAGCCCTATTATATTACCACTTACAAAAAAGGCACAAACATCATTGGAAAAACAAAATATTTTGGAAAGTTTACCTTAAGTTCTGATAATGATAAACCCAAGATTACACCTATTAATACTCAAGAAGGAAAATGGATGAGTAAATCCAATTACTTACAGATGAAAATTACCGATAAAGGATCTGGAATAAAAAAATATAGAGGTTCAATCAATGGTAAATGGGTGTTAATGGAATACGATTCCAAAAAGAATTTATTAAGTTATAACTTCTCAGATAAAGTACATGTTTCCGGAGAAAATAAATTCAAGCTTATAGTTATCGATAATGTTGGAAATAATAGTATTTTTGAAATGACTTTTTTCAGAAAAAACTAAACAATGACATTAAACAACAAGGTGCTTTTTAGCCTATTTCTTTTATTTACAATCAGCTTTACATTTTCGCAAACAGCCACTATTAGTGGGGTGATATTGAATGAAGCTAATTTACCAATAGAAAATGTAACAATTACCTATAGTACTGAAGGAACCAAAACTTCAAAAGATGGGGATTATACAATTCAAATACCCGCTAATCAGGAAATCACACTTACTTTTTCCCATATAAGCTTTAAGCAAGTAATGCAAACCTTTAATTTAAAAGAAAATGAGTCCTATGAATTCAATCCTGTCTTAAATTACAGTGAAGAACAATTAGGTACTGTTATTATTACTGGCGGAAAACGTGAAAGAATTGAAGGAATAACAACTATAGCACCAAAAATGTTGCGAAAAATACCTGGTGGAAATGCTGGAGTAGAAAATATTTTAAAAACATTGGCAGGTGTAAGCGGTAACAATGAATTGAGTTCCCAGTATAATGTAAGAGGAGGGAATTTTGATGAAAACTTAGTATATGTAAATGAAATTGAAGTTTACAGACCCTTTTTAGTTCGTTCAGGACAACAAGAAGGCTTAAGTTTTATTAATAGTGATTTAGTAAGTAATGTAGATTTTTCAGCAGGTGGATTTCAAGCAAAATATGGCGACAAACTTTCTTCTGTTTTAGATATTACCTATAAAAAACCTAAATCATTTGGTGCCAGTTTGGATGCCAGCTTACTTGGCGGAAGTGCTAGTATAGAAGGTGCCTCAAAAAACAACAAACTATCAGGAGTTTTAGGCGTACGTTACAGAGATAATAGTTTATTTGTAAAAGCAAAAGAAACAGAAACCAACTATGACCCTAAATTTACTGACATACAAACCTTTTTAACCTACAAAATATCTGACAAGCTTGATATTAATTTTTTAGGTAATGCGGCTATTAACAAATATAATTATGAGCCAAAAACCAGACAAACAAATTTTGGAACATTGCAAGATCCTGTTGCATTACTTGTTCATTACAACGGACAAGAAAAAGACCAATACAATTCCTATTTTGGTGCTGTAAAAGCAAACTACAAACTAAATGAAAACCTTACCTTAAAACTAATTGGGAGCGCATATCATACTATTGAAGAAGAGTATTTTGATATTTTAGCAGAATATCGATTAGGAGAAGTAAATAGTAATATTGGTGACGAAAATTTTGGAGAAGTAGAATTTTCAGAAGGAATTGGGTCACAGTTAAATCACGCTAGAAATGATTTAGACGCACTTATTTATAGTTTTGAACATAAAGGGGATTATAAAAATGAAAAAAACAAATATTCTTGGGGGGTTAAATACAATTATGAAAATATTCGTGATCAAATCATAGAATGGGAAGTAATTGATTCTGCTGGTTTTTCAGTACGCCCACCAGGATCAATACCTAACAACCAACCATACGCCCCATACGCTGGACCATTAGAACCATTTCAGAATGTAAGAGCAAAAAATAACGTAACCATAAACAGAATGTCCGCCTTTGCTCAATACAATAGAGACGCAATGCTAGGTGATCATGAAGTATTCTTTAACTTAGGAGTTAGGGCACATAACTGGACTGTTTCAGGAGACAATATCACGTCAACCTCCCAAATTGTTTTTAGCCCAAGAGCGCAATTCTCTATCAAACCTGACTGGAAAAGAGATGTCATTTTACGAGCCGCTACTGGTATTTTCCACCAACCTCCCTTTTACAGAGAGCTAAGACGTGCTGATGGATCAGTTAACCCTAATGTAAAAGCACAACAATCTGTTCATTACATTATTGGAGGTGACTATAATTTCAAACTTTGGAACAGACCTTTCAAATTCACTTCGGATATCTATTACAAAAGTTTAACCAATGTAAATCCATACACTGTTGATAATGTAAGAATCCGATATGCTGCTAACAATAATGCAAAAGCATTTGCTTCTGGATTAGATTTAAGATTAAACGGTGAATTTGTTCCGGGAACAGAATCATGGTTTAGTTTTGGGTATTTAAAAACGGAAGAGAATATTGACAATAAAGGCTATATTTCCAGACCAACTGATCAGCGTTTAAAATTTGGGGCATTATTTCAAGATTATATGCCCAATTTACCAAATGTAAAAGTGTACCTTAATTTGGTTTACAACACAGGAGTTCCTGGAGGCTCTCCTAGTTACGCTGATACGTACCAATACCAAAAAAGACTACCTGCATATAAACGTGCTGATGCTGGATTCTCCTATGTCATTGTTGACAAAAATAAACAGTTTGACAAAGGTCATTTATTCCATCATTTAGAAGAATTTCATATAGGATTTGAAATATACAATATGTTCGATGTGCAAAACTCAATTACCAACACTTGGGTACGTGACGTATATACTAAACAACAATATGCGGTTCCTAATTACTTGAGCCCTAGAATATTTAATGTAAAAATGGGACTTAAGTTTTAAACTTTTAAAATTAAATATAAACACAATTGTGTTTATATGCTTGCTGTAGCCAATTAGAAAAGAAATGGAAGAAAAAGAAAAACCCAGACTTTCAAGGTTAACTGCCATTATAACCCAATTACAGTCAAAAAGACTTATTACTGCACGAGATCTTGCTGAAAAACATAATGTAAGTATAAGGACTATTTATAGAGATATCAACACACTCGAAAAGTCAGGGATACCTATAATTACAGAAGAAGGTAAAGGATATTCACTAATGGAAGGTTACCACCTCCCTCCAGTTTTATTTACCGAAAATGAGGCCAACGCCTTAATTACTGCCGAGCAGTTAGTTCTACGAAATAAAGACCAATCTTTTAGTGAAAATTATAGTGATGCCATCATAAAGATAAAGTCAGTTTTAAGATATTCACAAAAAGGAAAGGCAGACTTATTAAGTGATAGAATCTATTTTAAAGAAAATGATAAAGATGAAAAGTCGAGTAATTATTTAATGAAAATTCAATCAGCCATAACAAATTTTCATTTATTAGAAATTGAATACAGTTCGTTAGGAGGCAAGTTAACGAAACGACAAATAGAACCTTTCGCAGTGTATAGTAATAAAGGAAATTGGCTTTTAATTGCCTTTTGTAAATTAAGAAATGAATTTAGAGCATTTAGAATTGATTTAATCCAACAATTAACACCTCAAAATAAAACATTTAGTCCTCATAATATGACTATCGAACAGTATTTTGAATTATATATAAAGAAATAAAAAACACCCCTGACATACCCTTGTCACACCCTCTTAGTATTTTTGCTGTATTATTAATAAACACACAAAATGAGTAAATCAGAATTTAAACAAGTAATTAATGCTTCTAAAGAAAAAACTTGGGAAGTATTATTCAATCAATACGGCGACATCAATATACATAATCCAGGTATGCCTACATCTAAATATATAGGCAATGTTACTAAAGGAGAACTAAACGCCTCGAGACATGTAACGTTTGATGATAAACTATTTTTAGAAAAAACAATAACTGAAGTAAATGAATACAATAGTTTTAAAGTTAAAGCTTACAATCATAATTTACCTCTATTAAAAGAAATGTTTGCTATCTATGAGTTAACTTCTATTGGGCAAGATAAAACTGAAGTAAAAATGACTTCTTTTGCCACAACTTCTCCGGGTTTTATGATCTATTTAATGAAAGGACAATTAGGCAAAGGGCTAAAACAACATCTTTTTGGCTTAAAGTATTATATAGAAACGGGGAAAACAGTAAATAAAGATAATTATTCGGCCGTTTTTAAAAGCTATAAATAAACTTCTTGAATAATTAACTTATACCGATAAGTGATGATTATAGAAAAACTGGCTACAACAATATATATATAAAACATAGGACGTTCGGTATTTAACCGAACGTCCTATTATTTTTGTAAAGAGCACCAAATATAAAATTTGGTATTTAAGATTAAATAAAAAACAAAATATTTATATTTGGCTAAGTACAAATCTGAAACTTAAGAGTTAATCTACTGCCCTTCGTTTCATATACCAACGTTGGAAACCATATGAAATACAAAACTGCAATCATTATTTTAATATTCACCTGCACGAGCTATGCACAACAATTAAACTGTTTAGACTTTAAAACCGGGACGTTTGAATATGCGGACAAAAATATGCCTGATAAGATTGTAAGAACTGACTCTTTACAAGTTGAAACAAATCATATCGACGGGATTGAAATTTATACTTCAATTAAATGGACATCAGATTGTAAATATGTTTTGACCTATGAAAAAATCCTAAATTACTCTAAGGATTCTAGTAAAATCATTGGACAGAAAATATATGTGGAAATTATAGAAATAAATGGAAACCGAATAAAAGTTCATGCAAAAGGCGATTACATTGATAACGTCATTGAGTTTATCAAGACCGGCTCATAAAAACATTTACCAACAACACCTATAAATAATACGGGTTTTGGTGCTTAAAACAAAGGTTTGTGTATATTTACATTAACGCCAAATCTTATAATTTATTCACCTCAATTTTATTAAAAAAAAAGGTGTTCATGATTTAAAAATTGGCGTTAATAAAACAACAAATTAAAACAAAACTTAAAAGCTCATGGCCTGTGTCGATACGAAAAGCCGCGAATTTTCTGCCCCGAACTATTCATAACGAAGCGTTGACAAATATGACCAACCATTAATCTTCTGGAATAAAAAATAATATGAAACACATCATCTACACTTTATTTGCAACGTTATTTATTATAACAGGCTGCAAGAACAACAAATCAATTGAAGTACCTTTAACCGAAGCTAGTACTACACCTGAACCCTCTAAAAAACTAACAGTTACTTTTATTACTGAAACTTTAGAATTATCACATTGTGAATCCGCTGTTTATGATGCTAAAAATAATATCATTTATGCATCTCTAATTGGCAATCGTGAAGATGACGATGGCTCTATTGCTACGATAAACACAGATGGAAAACTCATAAATGTAAAGTTTATTGATGCACTTAATGACCCAAAAGGAATTGCAATTACAAAAGATAGACTTTACGTTTCTGATGTCACAGAACTTGTAGAAGCTGATTTAACAACAGGAAAAGTAATTAAAAAACACACCATTGACGGTATTCAGTTTTTAAACGATGTAGCTATTGATAATGCAGGAAATGTTTTTGTCTCAGATACAAGCACCTCAGAGATATATAAACTTGACAAAGAAGGTAATTTTAGCTTATGGATAGCAGATGTAGCATTAGACAACCCTAATGGATTGTTAATACAAGACAATATTATGTATGTTGCGTCTTGGGGAAGTCAACCAGATGGCGGTCGTGTGTCTAGAATAGATATGACAACAAAATCTATTGATTCCATATCCTCCATTATTGGCAATTTAGATGGCATTAGACCTTATGATAAAAATCGCATGATTATCTCAGATTGGAATAGCGGAAATATTCATTTAATAGATTATAATGGCAATATCGAACAAATACTACAAGTGGAACAAAGTGTAGGCGATATTGCTTATATAAAAGAGAAAGACCTACTCTTATTACCAATGAATAAACAAAATCGTTTATTGTTTTATAAACTAAAGTAAATAACAATAAGCTTGTCTTATCCTGAAATAATTACAGAATAAAAACGTGTGACACCAACACTTGTAAATAATACAGGTATTGGTGTTTAAAACTAAAGTCTGTGTATATTTACATTATCGGCTAATCTTTTAATTTATTCACCTCATTTTTATTTAATTTAGAGGTGTTCGTGATTTGAAATTTGGCTTTTATAAAACGACAAAATAAAAAACAAAAAGCTTATGACTTGTGCCGACACGAAATTCCGTAGATTTTCTGCACCGCACTATTCATAACTAAACGTTGGTAACAATACAAACAAATTAATTATAATAACTCAATGCAAATGGAAGTTTTAGACTGGATACAGAATTGGTTCAAAGATAATTGTGACGGAGATTGGGAACGTGGTGAAGTTATCCAAATAACTACTTTGGACAAACCAGGTTGGGAAGTCGAAATTGATATATCGAATACTTCAATAGCTAATATTAATATAAAATGGATACTTAACGAAAACGGACCACAAGATTGGTATGGTGTGAAAATTGAGGACCAAAAATTTAACGCTTCAGGCGACTCCGGAAAACTAAAATTTTTATTAGGCTTATTCAAAGAGATGATAGAGAAAATCGAAAATTAACACAACTACAAACACCATTTATAAAACATAGCTAATAAAGGTTTGTGTTTATTTGCAGAAATCTACAAATCTATAATTTAGATTATATTAAAAGTTAGAATCGAATTTTCACATGTCCAAGAAAAGTGAGTTAGCGAAAATTGCAAAACTATTCTTTAAGTTAGGATGTATTTCTTTTGGTGGTCCCGCCGCACATATTGCCATGATGGAAGATGAAGTGGTAAATAAACGAAAGTGGATGAGCCAAGAACATTTCCTAGACCTAATTGGCGCTACAAACTTAATTCCTGGGCCGAATTCTACTGAAATGACCATGCATTGCGGGCACGAACGAGCAGGCTGGAAAGGGCTTATTGTTGCAGGCTTTTGTTTCATTTTCCCAGCTGTTGTAATTACATCTTTTTTTGCTTGGTTATACGAACAATACGGTCAACTACCTGAGATAGAACCATACATTTACGGTATTAAACCTGCAGTAATAGCCATTATTGTAATGGCAGCATTTAGATTAGGAAAAAAAGCCATTAAAAATAAAGAGCTTGCCTTTTTAGGTATCGCTACAACCATTGCTTGTTTATTAGGTATCAACGAAATTATTGCCCTTTTTGGTTGTGCTCTTTTAGGATTGGTTTCATATTTCATCAAAAAAAACAATAACAAATTAAACAGTATTATTCCACTAGTGCTTTTTCAAGCTAGTGCCCCATTAAAAATCGGAGCCTTAAAAATATTTCTAACCTTTTTAAAAGTTGGTGCTATCCTTTATGGTAGTGGTTATGTTTTATTTGCTTTTCTAGATTCAGAATTAGTTGCTAATGGGTGGCTAACAAGACAAGTATTAATAGATGCTGTTGCAGTTGGGCAAATTACACCTGGCCCCGTTTTATCTACAGCAACCTTTATAGGCTGGCAAATGAACGGAATTACAGGAGCAATTGCAGCAACTATAGGGATTTTCCTTCCTTCGTTTTTATTCGTTTTGGTTTTAAATCCTTTAATACCAAAAATGAGAAAATCTAAAATTATGGGAGCTATTTTAGATGCCGTTAACGTGGCAGCAGTTGCATTAATATTAGTCGTTTGTATAGAAATGGGAAAAGATTCTTTAACGGATTGGCGCACCTCATTAATTGCAATAATTAGTTTAATTCTTGTTTTCTATTTCAAAAAATTAAATAGTGCATTTATCGTTTTTGCTGGAGCAATACTTGGATACCTATTCATTTTAATATAATCCTTACAAAAATCATAGATAAAACCTCTGGCATTTTAAGTGTTCCAAAAATATAAAACTGTTGATAACAACAACTATAATTTATAATTAGTTTTAGTACTAAAACCTTTGGGGTTTTGTATTTTTAACACCTAATGAAATGGAAAAACGCATTAACCGACTATAAGCATTATTTAAAGCTAGAAAGAGGACTCTCAGAAAACTCTATCGAAAGTTACACCCTTGATGTGGTGAAATTAATTCGTTTTTTAGAGGATAACAATATCAATACTACTCCACTTAGTATTTCGTCAAATACAATAAAAGAATTTATTTATCAAGTAGCAAAAGTGGTGAATGAACGTTCTCAAGCTCGGTTAATTTCAGGACTAAAGAGTTTTTTTAATTACTTGGTTTTTGAAGATTACAGAATTGATAATCCGTTAGAACTTATTGAGTCTCCAAGAATTGGTAGAAAACTCCCTGACACCTTATCAATTGAAGATATTGATAAACTATCTGAAGCTGTAGATTTAAGTAAACCTGAAGGCGAACGCAATCGTGCCATTATTGAAACATTATATGGCTGTGGTTTACGTGTTTCAGAACTTACTTCATTAAAACTCTCTGATTTATTTTTTGAAGAAGGATTTATTAAAGTTATCGGAAAAGGCGACAAAGAACGGTTTGTTCCTATAGGTCTTCTAACACAGAAATACATTACTATTTACAGAAAGGAAGTAAGAATACACTTAAACATTCAACCAAGTTTTGAGGATACGTTATTTTTAAATCGAAGAGGAAAACAACTTACTAGAGCTATGATTTTTACAATTGTAAAACGATTGGCAGAAAAAATAAGTTTACATAAAAACATCAGTCCACATACATTTAGACATTCTTTTGCGACACATTTATTAGAAAATGGCGCCGATTTAAGCGCCATTCAATTAATGTTAGGACATGAAAGCATTACAACCACAGAAATTTACATGCATGTGGACAGAACCCATTTAGCAAAAGTGATTGAACAATTTCACCCAAGAAAATAATTTTCAATTTACAGGATTAATAGATATCTGTAAATCATAACTCGTAAACCTAAAATCTCTTTTACTCTCCTAAAATTTGAGCAGTATGCGCTTTAGTTTTCACTTTATCTATCACTTCTTCAATTATTCCGTTTTCATCAATGATAAATGTTATTCTATGGATTCCATCGTAAACTTTACCCATAAACTTTTTTGTTCCCCAGACTCCAAAAGCATTAATTACTTCTTTTTTTTCATCAGCCAATAACGGAAAAGGCAACTCTTTTTTATCAATAAAATTTTGTTGGCGTTTAGCAGAATCAGCACTTACACCAAGTACATCATACCCTTTTGTCAAAAATGATTGGTAGTTATCTCTTAAATTACACGCTTGCATAGTACACCCAGGTGTACTTGCTTTTGGATAAAAGAACACTACTAATTTTTTACCAGCATAATCTGATAATTTTATGGTATTTCCTGCATTATCTAATGCTTCAAAATCGGGTGCTTTATCTCCTACTTTTAATGTATTCATTTCTTTAATTTTTCTATTTTTACAATTGTAAAGATACAACTATGAATAAGCAAGAAAAAGTAAATTTTGTTATAAATACATTAGCGAAAACCTATCCTGAAATACCTATTCCGTTAGACCACAAGGATCCATATACATTACTTATTGCCGTACTACTATCTGCTCAGAGTACTGATGTAAGGGTAAACAAGATTACACCGCTATTATTTGCTGAAGCTGATAATCCGTATGACATGATTAAATTATCCGTAGAAGAAATTAGAGAAATCATAAAACCAGTAGGCTTATCACCTATGAAATCAAAAGGAATTCATGGCTTGTCTCATATATTAATTGATAAACATAATGGAGTAGTTCCTAAAACATATGAAGATCTAGAAGAATTACCAGCGGTAGGACATAAAACCGCTGCAGTAGTGTTGTCACAAGCATTTGGCATACCCGCCTTTCCTGTTGATACACATATACATCGATTAATGTATCGTTGGAATTTAACTAACGGAAAAAACGTGGTTCAAACAGAAAAAGACGCAAAACGTTTATTCCCTAAAGAAATATGGAATGATTTGCACTTACAAATAATTTGGTATGGAAGAGAATATTCTCCTGCCAGAGGATGGAACTTAGATAATGATATTATTACTAAAACAATTGGAAGAAAAAGTGTGCTTGAGAAATATTATAACAAATAATAAAAATAGGTAAACAACCAAGGCACTTAATAACACTTAAATGTGCGATGGTTGTTTACCTTCAAAAATTCCGAACTAAAGCTGGCTAATTTTGATGCAGTTCAATCAACATATTTCTCGTTTTCATTACATGCAATGCTTTAGAGTAATTTAAAATAAAGTTAATGGTCTCTTTTTTTGGTTGTAATTTATTCATTTTTTCAGACCTCTGAGTGTAAAGTTTTGGCATATACTATTTTAATGGTTACATTTAGTTAACGTTAAAAAAGCATGTTTATTGTTATTCTGTTAAAACAATTTTATGTTCTACTACCAAGCGTCTTAAATTAATAATTGCATAACGCATTCTTCCCAAAGCTGTATTAATACTTACATTAGTATTTTCAGCTATTTCTTTAAAACTCATATCCTTATACAAGCGCATTAAAACCACTTCTTTTTGATCCACTGGCAGTTCATCAACCAACTTTCTAACATCCATTGATATTTGATCTACAATCAGCTGCTTTTCTGCATTTCTACCTGAATCTTTTAGCATCGAAAAAATATCAAACTCTTTGTCTTTTGACTCGAATTTTGGCATACGATTACTTTTTCTAAAATGATCAATAATTAAATTATGAGCAATACGCATAAGCCAAGGTAAAAATTTACCTTCTTCATTATAAGTTCCCTTCTTTAAAGTTCTTATTACTTTAATAAATGTATCTTGAAAAATATCTTCGCTTAAATCACCATCTAAAACTTTAGAATAAATAAAATTATACACTCTACTTTTATGCCTTAAAACAAGTATCTCGAGAGCTCTTTCATTCCCCGAAATATAGTTTTTTACTAATATAGCGTCAGATGTGGTAGTATTCATAACATTACTTTTTAAGGTTAAACAAATCAAGATATGAGATATCTTTAAATCAATAAATTTGTTGAAAGTAATGCTATACTATAGGCGTTTTTTTTAAATATATAAACTCAAATATAACTAAAATAATGTATTATCCTAGTGTTTTAATAGATTTTATACCAGATATTGAAATAATAAGCTGTCCTCTTTTGGCTTAATTTTATGTAATTTTGCATAATTGTCTAAAACTACTTACGTCGCTTTATGCCTAAAACTGATTTATCAAAAATTAACCCAAAGGAAAACATTATTATAAAAGGAGCAAAACTGCATAACCTTAAAAATATAGATGTTGTTATTCCTAGAAATAAATTAGTCGTCATTACAGGTTTATCGGGTTCAGGAAAATCTACACTAGCCTTTGATACATTGTATGCTGAAGGACAAAGACGCTATGTTGAAAGTTTGTCGTCCTATGCTAGACAGTTTTTAGGTAGATTGAACAAACCAAAAGTAGACTATATAAAAGGTATTGCACCGGCTATAGCCATAGAGCAAAAGGTAAATTCTACTAATCCAAGAAGTACCGTTGGTACAACTACGGAAATATATGATTACCTAAAATTATTATTTGCTCGAATAGGACGCACCTACTCTCCTATTTCAGGAAACAGAGTAAAAAAACACACTGTTAGTGATGTCATCAATTATTTAAAAACACTTGACGAGCGAAGTAAATTATTGCTTTTAGCCCCAATAACTGTTGATGAAGACCGAACATTGTCTCAAAAAGTTAAAGTACTTCAGCAGCAAGGTTTTGCCCGTATTAAAATTAATAATGAGGTGATACGAATTGAAGACTTTGATGAAACAACTGTGATTACTGATCTCTTTTTGGTGGTAGACAGAGTTATTATTAACCACAGTGATGAGGATTTTTACAATCGATTAGCTGATGCCATACAAGTAGCTTTTTACGAAGGAAAAGGTGATTGTGTTATTGAAAACTTAAATAATAGTACCACTACTCCATTTAGTAATAAATTTGAATTAGACGGAATTACATTTTTAGAACCTAATACACATCTATTTAGTTTTAATAATCCCTATGGAGCTTGCCCTACTTGTGAAGGTTATGGAGATGTCGTAGGTTTAGATGCTACGTTAGTTGTCCCTGATACATCGTTATCCATTTTTGAAAATGCCATTTTTGCCTGGAGAGGAGAAACCTTAAGTTGGTATAAAGATCAACTAGTTAACAGTGCCTATAAATTCGATTTTCCAATTCACAAGCCTTATTTTGAATTAACAGAGAATCAAAAAGAATTATTATGGACCGGAAACAAACATTTTACAGGTTTAAATGAGTTCTTTAAAGAACTAGAAGAGAAAAGCTATAAAATTCAAAACAGAGTATTACTATCTCGTTATAGAGGAAAAACAAAATGTCATACTTGTTCTGGTAAACGACTACGACCAGAAACAAACTATATCACAATCAACAATATTTCTATTTCTGATTTAGTTGAAAAATCCATAAAAGAGCTAATACCTTTTTTCAATACACTAGAATTGGATACCTATGACACACAGATAGCTAAAAGATTGTTAGTAGAAATTAATAACCGACTCGGTTTTTTAGCCAATGTTGGGTTAGATTATTTAACCTTAAACAGAAAGTCTAACTCACTTTCTGGAGGGGAAAGTCAGCGTATTAATCTTGCTACATCTTTAGGAAGTAGTTTAGTAGGGTCCATGTATATTTTAGACGAACCAAGTATCGGGTTACACCCTAAAGATTCAGAAAGATTAATTACCGTATTAAAATCATTACGTGATTTAGGAAACACCGTTATCGTTGTTGAACATGATGAAGATATTATGAAAGCTGCTGATCAAATAATTGATATCGGACCTGAGGCAGGTACTTTTGGTGGTGAAGTAGTTGCTTCTGGAAGTTATAAAGAGCTTTTAAAATCGAACTCGTTAACAGCACAATACTTAAACGAAACACTTAAAATAGAAGTCCCTAAAAAACGTAGAACTTCTAAAAATAATATCTATATAAAAGGAGCTAGAGAGAATAATCTTAAAAACATAGATGCTACCTTTCCTTTAGATATGCTAACAGTTATTACTGGTGTTTCAGGAAGTGGAAAAAGTACTTTAGTAAAAGATATTTTATTCCCAGCCCTTCATAAAGAACTTGGAGGTTATGGCGTAAAACCAGGAGAGTTTTCTAGTATTTCCGGAAACTATAGTCATATTAAAAATATAGAATTTGTTGACCAAAACCCAATTGGACGTTCGTCAAGGTCAAACCCGGTAACCTATATCAAAGCTTATGATGATATCAGAAGCTTGTTTGCAAGTCAGAAAGTATCATTATTAAGAAATTACCTCCCAAAACATTTTTCATTTAATGTTGATGGCGGTCGCTGTGAAGTTTGCAAAGGAGAAGGTGAAGTAACCATTGAAATGCAATTCATGGCCGATGTTCACTTAGAATGTGATGTTTGCAAAGGAAAACGTTTCAAAAAAGAAGTATTAGAAGCAACTTTTGATGGAAAATCTATTCATGATATATTAAGCATGACTATTGATGATGCTTTAAGCTTCTTTACCAAAAACGAACAACAAAAAATAGTAAGTAAATTACAGCCTTTACAAGATGTTGGATTGGGATACGTACAATTAGGTCAATCATCCTCTACCCTTTCTGGTGGAGAAGCACAACGAATTAAACTTGCTTCCTTTTTAGTAAAAGGACGAACTAAAGATAAAGTGCTTTTTATATTTGATGAACCAACTACAGGACTTCATTTTCACGACATCCAAAAACTATTAACTTCTTTTAATGCTTTGTTAGATAAAGGACATTCTATTATTGTCATTGAGCATAATTTAGAGCTAATCAAATGTGCCGATTATATTATTGATCTTGGACCTGAAGGTGGTGACCAAGGTGGTGAACTTTTATTTTCTGGTACTCCAGAAGAGTTATTAAAAAGTAAAAAATCCAATACAGCTAAATACTTAGTAGGGAAAATATAATCAACCCTATAATTATGTTTACAAAAAAAAGAATGATTAATTGACCTAGCCACTACACTAGCAATAAGTGGATCAACATACCTTTAATCAACATAAAAAACATTTTAAATCCCCCCATTTATTTGCATAATAAGTGAGGGGAATTGCATTTGTATTCATTACACACAACAAGGGTTTAAAAATTCTTGGCACGTTCTTTGAAAATCATAACACAAATAGCGTAAACCGAAAAGCTAAAAATGAGTAGGTAACCTCTAAATTTTAATGTTATGAAAAAAATTACTGTATTACTAGCCCTTTTTATGGGAATGTTTGCTTTTGCAAATACGAACAACATAAATAACACACAAACAAATAATAGTTTGGAAATAGGACGCTACAATCATATGCAACCGTTAAAGTTCATTGAACGAGGGGTAGAATTTTTTGTTTTCCCAAACGGAGAGTTCGACTTTAATAGCCATCCTAGACACCGAAGAACAAGAGGTCATGGGATGCACATTAACATATCACATGGTGCTCCAAGGGTTTTCCACAATACGTATTATGGAAACTACCATCATAACCAAGGTGTACGTGTGGAACATGATCATTTAGGAAGAGTTAGACGAGTTGGAAATGTTTTTATCAATTATGATAGGCAAAGTAGAATAAAACGAATTGGATCAGTCTATATGAATTACCATCGTAATTTATTAGCAAACATTGGTGGATTACATATATACTACTCTAGAAATGGTAGAATTCACAGAACAAATGGTACAATAAAGCACAATGCAGGATGCCACTATTGTGGAATGAATAATTGTACTACAAATCATTATGGAGGGCAACTTAACCATTATGATAACCACAACAATTATGAATATAATACTCATGAAGACTATAGTAATGATGACGATTTATATTACTATAGAAAAGGAAATAAAAAAGCTAAAAAAAATAAACGATAATAAGTTTTTTGGTTGGTTAGTTTGAAAAAGCTCTTGATGTGCGTATGTACAGAAAGAGCTTTTCGTTTATATAATAATTTGTAAAAAAATAAAGCTGTCTGAAAAGTGAATTATCTTGCCAGACAACCTCAATAGCTTCCTTATATTAACGTTCAAAAGAATCACTATACTATTTTAAAATAATCTTTACCGTTTTATGAGTCGATGCTAGTTGTAAGTTAACAAAATAAAATCCTTTGTTATACTCTGATAAATCAATTTTACTTGAGGTGTTTCCTACGGCTAACAACTGTCCTAAATTATTATAAACGGTATAATCATAACTGTTTTGAGCTGCATCTTTTATATATACATAATCTGAAGTAACTGTAGGATAAACAACTGTTTTATCTAAACTAACTTCATCATTAATCCCCAGTACAACCCAACTATCTTGAGCAATAGGTCCATTCCAAATAACAGTAGCTAAATATGGGTTATCAATAAACGGATTTCTATTCCCTTGAATCCCCTCTAAAATATCATTTCTACTAATCTCATAAGGAGAAACCGGATCTTCTTCATTCCATTCCAGAAAAATATTCGGCATATCTCCAAAATTAGAATAAGATGTACTACCTATTCCAACAGCTATTGCAGAACATTGTGACGGATAACGTACATACATATACATAATCATCCTAGCAACATCCCCTCTCCATTCATCACCAGGGTACCAATTACCAGTAGTCGGTGTTATTGTAGCATTCCCTGAACCATCTTCATACGGTCTATTATTACGAGAGCTATTCATTTGTCCATCACAAGCGCGTAAATTATGTGCATCAGTTCCTGTACCTGGATTATTGGTAGTTAATGAAGGGTTAGCCAATGATTTTGGATACACGTGTTCCCTATTCCATAAACCTGTACATCCTGATTGATGACAAGACAATGCCTCATCTCGCACTCTATCATTTTTAGTAATAGCATCTACATCATCATACCCATACATTAACAATACATTTGTATTAGTAACATCATCTGGATCCAAATCTGTTTGTTTTAACGCATCCCATGCATCTAATGAACTGGAAGTATAGTAAATTTCTGTAATGTGTGTATTCGTAATTAATGTTGTTAACTGATTTTTTAAATCATCACCTGTGAGGTTAAAATCAACACTTGAATAATAAGATGGGATTTGGGCAAAACTTAGTATTGGGAATACTAATAATAGTAACAGCTTGTTCATTTTAAGTAATTTGGGCAAAACAAATAAACATTATTTTTACAAACCCTACTAATTAAATAGACAAACTGTTTATATTTTCTTTAAAGCCCTAAACATATGTTTAAAAACTAAGCTATTATTGAGGTTAAGGAAGAATATTCACCAATTCCATTGTCAAATTCTTTCTATGGTATTTTTGTATTCCAATACCATTTACTTTTAAATTGTTTTTTTGATATACTTCAAAACAAGCTAACAATTTAGACTTTATTTCATCTTTTTCTGTGGATGAGTAACCAAAGGTAGTTCCGGAATTAGTTTGAGAAATAATACTTTTAAAATCTGCACCTTGAGGGCCAAAACCCAAAATTGGTCTATGCGATTGTAAATACTCAAACAATTTACCTGGAATAATACATTTCGTTTCCAGTGAATCAATTTCTATCAACAATAACACTTGAGATTTTCTTTGATGCGCCTGAGCCTCTTCATGTGAAACATAGCCAAGTACATTTACATGGTTTTCCAATCCACATTTATAAATTGATTGCAATACATCATCACTAACTGCTCCTAGTAACTTTAATTCAAAACTAGCATTAAATGCTTTGTTTTCCTGAATTAACTCAGCAATTGAAGTCCATAATACTTCTGGGTTTCTTCCTGTTAGTAAAGATCCTATATGTGCAAGTGTAAATTTATCATCCAGTTGAACCGACACATTATTCACATCATCGTACCCATTCGTAATTACGTAAATTGGCTGTTTAGTCAATTCTGTAAATTCTGTTTTAGTAGTCGGGCTAGTCACTATAATTTTGTCTGCTTTTTGCAGTACTTCTTTTTCTAATGCCTTATGCTTTTGCTGTGAAGCAACCGATAATTTCATTTTGTTGTGATAACCAATAGTGGTCCATGGATCTCGAAAATCAGCAATCCAGTTTATACTTAGTTTCTCTTTTAACCGTAAACCAATTAAATGCAAACTATGTGGAGGCCCTGTAGTGATTATTGTTTCTATTTCATTTTCTTGAATATACTCCTCTAAAAAACTAACCGAAGGTTTTACCCAAAATTTACGGGCATCAGGGATAAAATAATTCCCTCTAATAAACAATAGCAAACGTTCTACTAATGATTGCTTTTTAGTATTTATTAATCCTGAAGCTATTGTTTTCGTTTTCTTTTTAGAAAAAATAGATGCAAATTTATAAGGCTCAAAAATTGGTTGTTTAATAACAATAACTTCATTAGAAACCTCTTTTAGTAAGTTATTATCTAGTAAAGGATAATTAGGGTTTTCAGGACAATATACTATTGGGGAAACACCAAATTCCGGTAAATATTTCACGAATTTCAACCATCGTTGTACACCTGGCCCTCCTGCTGGCGGCCAATAATAAGTGATGATAAGTACTTTTTTGTTCATATTTCCAATCTGTCCTTTGGACATCCCTCCCAAAGGAGAGAGCTTTGCAATTAATTTAAATACTTACTGAACACTCTTTTTACGGGACTCATAAAACAAACCTCCTAAAACTAACAAAATCAGCCCTATTGAGGATGCTAAAGCAATGCTACTTCCTGTTTTAATAACTTGAGGTTCAAATTTAAATGCTATAGTATGTTTTCCTTTTGGCACCTCTAATCCCCTCAATAAGTAATTTGCTCTGAAATGTGGTTTCAATTCACCATCAATATAGGCGTTCCAACCATTTTTATAATATACTTCTGAAAATATAGCAAGTCCATCATTAGCATTAGACGTTTCATACTCCAAATGATTCGGTTTATATGACGTTAAATTAACAGACGCCAATGAATCTGTTTTATAAACAGATTTATATTCTCTATTTACTAACTGAACTACAGCTTGCTTTTTTAAGTTCAACGAATCTAACAATACTATTTCCTCATCAGCGGTATCAACAGTTTTAAGCTCATCAACAAACCATGCATTTCCATTTGTATAGGGATTATTTAAAGCTACTAACCTCCCTTTATCATCTTGAATAATATATTTAATATTCAACATGTTTACCACGCCGATATTATTCTTACTAACATAGAATTCAAAAATATCCTCTGCGCGTTTTGGTTTTGCTGCATGATAGCCCCCAAAAGCTTTGTGAAAATATGATGTTCTTGCATTATTAAACGGATTGGTACTAAAATCCAATACTCTATAATGTGTGGTATCTTCTTTTATTTGAGTATCAGCTTGTGAAATTTTAAATGGTTCATTTACTTGTCTAGCAGATACAAAGTCTTCAGAATTTACATAGCGCTTGTCTACACCAACCAAATCGAACACAATCAAACAGCCAAAAATCAGTAATACAACATTCTCTTTAACTTTGTCTTTTAAATACATCCATAAGGTTACTGCACTCAATAATACAAATACTAATGTTCTAAGTACATCTGTAGTAAATAAGGATTCACGTTGCTCTTTAATCATTTTCAAGAAATCAGGCCCATATTGTTCCAACAACATACCATCTCTATTGCTTACAAAATCAAATAATGACCCTTTTAATAAATAGAACGCTATAGCTAATCCACCTGTTATTCCAATAGTGTATTTTAAAGCTTTAAGTTTCTCTTCTTTTTGTTCATAATTATTCAAGAACCTATATAAGCCAAAAACAGCTAAAATAGGCACTATTAATTCTATAATAACTTGAATGGAACTTACTGCTCTAAACTTGTTATACATTGGCATATAATCTATAAACAAATCCGTTAACAAGCTGAAATTTTTTCCCCAAGAAAGTAAAAGCACTAGTCCTGCACCAATAAGTATCCATTTCTTTAAACGACCTTTTACTAAAAACAATGCCAATACAAATAAAAACAGTACTACTGCTCCTACATAAGCAGGCGCTGCAACATAACTTTGATCAGCCCAATACATCAACTGCCCAGCGAACTCTTGAGCATCTTTCGTAGAAATACCAAACATGCGTTGCATCTTTTTTACAGCAACAGCATCTTTAGCGATTGGTTCGTTATTAGACCCCCCAAAAAGTCTTGGTACAAACAAATTTAAACTTTCACCAACTCCGTAACTATACTCCGTAATATATGCTTTACTTAATCCGTTTGTTTTTTCCTTCTCTGATCCATCAGCGTTTATTGTTAACTCACTTTTACTTCTGGTACTTTCTTTAGCATACTCAGATGTAGCCATTAAATTCGTAGCGTTTAATCCCAAGGCAAGAGTTACAGCAACTGCCATAATTCCGACAGACACAAAAAAGTGTTTTAATTCCTTCTTTTTAAAAGCATCAACTAAATATACTAATCCAATAACCAATACTAATAACAATAAATAATAGGTCATTTGAAAATGATTGGCACTTAACTCTAGCCCCATAGCAAGGGCTGTGAGAATAAAACCCAAAAAATACTTTTTTCGAAATACTAAAAATATTCCAGACAACACTAAAGGCATATAAGCAATAGCATGTGCTTTTGCATTATGCCCTACTCCTAAGATAATTATAAAATAAGTTGAGAAACCAAAGGCGATACTCCCAAGCAATGCGTATCGCCAATCTACTTTTAACACTAATAATAGTACATAAAAACAGCTAAAATATAGAAAAACATAATCTGCAGGCCTAGGTAAAAAACGTAGTAAACTATCAAGTTTTTTGATGTAGTTATGCGGATATTTTGCTCCTAATTGATAGGTTGGCATCCCTCCAAAAGCGGCATCTGTCCAATAAGTTTCGGTATTATCCGTTTTATTAAAATCTTTAAATTGTTTAGACATTCCTATGTACTGCGTAATGTCAGATTGCTTTATTTGTTTTCCTTGTAAAATAGGAGAAAAATACAATACAGAAGCTATTACAAACAAAAGTATTGCCACCACATGCGGAAAGCATTGTTTTATATTAAAGTTCATTTGGTTAGTTAGGTTAGGTTTAGTCTATTTCTTCAAAATCAATATAGTCGCCTACTTTTTTAGTTGATTTTTTTTCATGAATTGATTCCTTAGGAGATTGTTTTTCTTGTTGAGTTTGGTGTTGTCCAAATTGTTCTTTTACCTTTTGCTCCATTTTATTTGCCGCATACTTCATTAATATCGGTGCAAAAAATCTCATTAAAAATTTACCCGCATAATATACTGCTATGATAATTAGTATTGTTCTTAACAACTGCATATTCTTCTATTTATTCTTTAATCTAAACTATTGATTGATGTATATACAAAGCTACATAAAAATAGCTATGCACAAAGTTGATAACACTTTTTTAACTTGGTAGACCTTATATTTTAAAAGAAAATGTATTTTTATATCCATAATTACACTAAAACCGTTTACTATGACCTTATTTAGAGTGTTGTTTATTTCACTTTTTCTTTGCAGCCTGAGTACTCAAGCGCAATATACTGAAACCATAAATTCAAACAGACCCGGAGCTTCTTCAGGTGCTTATTCAGTTGGAATAAATGTAATTCAAGCTGAAGGTGGTTTTACCTACATAAAAAACAAGCATGAATTACGCAAACAAGATTTTGGTGGGGCTGGTTTGGATTATGAATTTCGATATGGAATTTGGAAAGAAGCTTTAGAAATAAATTTGAGCGGTGCTTTTCAATTTGGAACACTTACTGATAATAATGCAGGAACCTCAACATCATTGGGTAACTTTAAAATAAACTCCCTTGGCGCTAAATACCTGTTTTATGACCCATATAAAAAGAAAGAGGGTGAAGAAGCAGAAAAGCCAAATTTATACAGTTGGCATGCGAACCATAAATTTCGTTGGAATACATTACTTCCTTCAGTTGCTGTATATGCGGGTATGAATTTTAACCTTACTAATACCCCTTTTGTTTATGGGAGTAATTTCAACTTTAGCAATATAGAAGAACCAACAATGTCTCCTAAAATTATGTTGATCACTCAAAACAACTGGTCTGGCGGATGGGTATTTACTATGAATTTTATTGGTGATAGAGTGTTTATGACTGATTTTCCTATTTACTCATATATCTTAACACTTACTCATGCCTTGAATGAAAAATCTGCTGTTTTCGCAGAGCACCAAGGAGTTATAAATGATATCTATGCTGATTCCTTGTTCCGATTTGGTGGAGCCTATTTATTTTCAAAAGACATACAATTAGATGCTGGTTTAACCCTAAATACTAAAAACACACCTTCCGTATTTGGTTTTAATGTAGGTATCTCTTATCGAATGGATTTTCATAAAGATCCTGAAAACAACAACAGTGCGGAAGACGAAAAAGAGCGTAAAGACAATGCCGCTGGAAAAAACCGTAAAAAGAAGAAAAAGAAAGATGGTGGCGGACAAAAAGAAAAGAAAAATAAAAAAGATGAAATTGATTTTGATGAATAATACTATTTAAAAATTTATATGTAAAACTGCTAGTGTTATTAAATTCTAGCAGTTTTTTTTTGATTCAAAACCAAACACCCACAAAGAACTAACTTGTTATTTATTAAGTAAATAGCTTTTAAAACTCATAAAAAGTTACTATCTTTAGAAAACTATATATAATATTGAGTTTCTCAAATTCAATTTCACTAATATAAGACCATTCTTTTCTCCCTCAGAAAAATTGAAATGATGTAATTTATTACACCATCTATTTATTGATCTTTAAAACTGAGACAACATGAAAAAAATAGCAATTCTATTATCCGTATTCTTTATTAGTTTTTCACAAGCACAAACACCTACTGACCAAAATCTTCAAGCAGAAAAGCAAAAAAATGATAGCAAAAAAAGTTTTCAGGCAGATCCTGATGCTCGAATTTTTGTTATTAAGGAACAAAAAAAAGCTTTGCCAAGTAGTAAACCTGTAATGACAAAAGAAGAAATTCTTAAAAACAAAAAAGGGTATAAAAGGGTTTCTGTGGCTCTCAATAAAAAAATAAAAGTTGAGAAGCGAAAAGAAAGAAAAACGTTAAGAACTCAAAACAAAATGTTTAATAAATATATTAAACAAAGTAAAAAGAGACACAAAAAAATAAAAAAGGAATCAAAAAAAGCAGATTAACAATATCGTATTTTAAAAACAAAAAGGTTTGACTTTTCAGTCAAACCTTTTTGTTTTATGCCAAAAAAAGTGACTTATAATTAACCAAGGCTCCCTACAAGTGCACAACTAATTAATTGCCAGTATTTTACATTAATTTCACAAATAATAGTTATCTTTGATATACTACATACCATATTAGTTACCTACACAAATTCTAACCCAATTTTACTAATATAAAATCACATTCCCCCCAGGAAGATTAAAAACATAATTTATTGATTTTTAAAATTGGGGCAACATGAAAAAAATAATCATTGTAATTTCCGTACTCTTTACCAGCTATTCAATTGCGCAAACCATTGACAAATTAGATAATACTGAAATAGAAAAATTAAAAAAGGCATATTTCCAAAATTTAAGAACTAATCAAGACGCAAGGGTTTTTTCAATAAATAAACAACGTAAAATATATGTTTATAAAAAACTGACCGATAAACAAACTATAGCAACAGCAACATTTATAAAAGACAGTATAAAACGTGATATTTTTAGAAAAAATATTTTATATGACCTCAAAGTAAAAAAGCTAAACCATAATGAATCGCTTGTAAATACTATTGGGTATAGAAGGGTTAATAGTGTTTTTGATAAAATGGAAAAACAAGAGAAAAAGAAGCGTTTACATAGAGAGAATAAAGAAGAAATCACAACTAGAGATCGCGCAAAAAAAGACAAAATAAAGTTTCAAAAAAAGCAATTAGAAACTAAAATAGAAACTAGGTATGAACTTTTAAAGAAAAAATATGCCATACCTAAAAAAGAAAAATAACAAAAAAAAAGAGTAACTTCCCAGTTACTCTTTTTTTCTATATAATAAATTATACTACTCTCCCATTGCTGCTGAAACTGCAGCAGACATTCTTTTATATGTACCGTTTTCTAAGCGCTCTCTTATACCTGAAAAAGCATTTAACGTAATTTCAATATCTTCCATAGTATGCGAAGTTGTTGGAATTAAACGTAATAAAATCATTCCTTTTGGTATTACCGGATATACTACTATTGAGCAAAATACACCAAAGTTTTCTCTTAAATCCTTTACTAAAGCCATTGCCTCAGGAATACTACCTTTTAAATATACAGGAGTAATACACGTTTCAGTAGTTCCTAAATCGAAACCTCTCTCACGTAAACCTCCCTGTAATGCACGTACGTTATCCCAAAGTCTTTCTTTAAGCTCAGGCATTGTACGCAACATATCCAAACGCTTTAATGCTCCTACAACCAATTGCATTTGCAATGATTTTGCAAACATTTGTGAACGCATGTTGTATTTCATAAAGTCAATGATTTCCTTATCAGCAGCAAAAAATGCTCCAGTACTAGCCATAGATTTTGCAAAAGTTGCAAAATAAACATCTATACCATCTTGAACACCTTGCTCCTCACCAGTTCCTGCACCAGTTTTACCTAGTGTACCGAAACCATGTGCATCATCTACTAATATACGGAAATTGTATTTTTCCTTTAAAGCTATAATTTCTTTAAGCTTTCCTTGTTCTCCACGCATTCCAAAAACTCCTTCAGAAATCAATAGAATTCCTCCGCCTGTTTTTTCAGCTAGTTTAACCGCTCTTCCTAAGTTTTTTTCAATACTTTCTATATCATTATGACGATAAGTAAAACGTTTACCCATATGCAAACGCACCCCATCAATAATACATGCATGTGCATCTACATCATATACAATAATATCGTCTTTAGTTACCAATGAATCAATAGCCGAAACCATTCCTTGATATCCGAAGTTTACTAAATACGCAGCTTCTTTTTCTACAAATTCAGCTAACTCATCCTGTAATTTTTCGTGTAATTCTGTATGACCAGACATCATTCTTGCTCCCATTGGGTAAGCAGAACCATATTTAACACCCGCTTCTCCATCAACTTTTCTTATTTCTGGGTGATTTGCAAGACCTAAATAATCATTGATACTCCATGTAACAACCTCTTTTCCTTGAAATTTCATTCTGTTAGAAATTTCTCCTTCAAGTTTTGGGAATACAAAATATCCTTCTGCTTGCTCTGCCCATTTTCCTAGAGGTCCTTTGTCCTTATAGATTTTATCAAATAAATCCTTCATTAATATCAGTTTTAGATTTAACAAATGCAAAAATAATTAATTTAACCCTCTTTTCATAATATTTTCACTAACAAAAAAGCACCAACCAGTAGGTTAGTGCTTTTTTTTATTAATTTTTAATGTAACAACTTTAGCTTACATACTCAATTCTCTTAGGATTCACCTCTTGAACCGTATCAAAAAAGCCTTGATCTTCCATCCATTTATCGTTATAAATCTTACTCATATAACGCGAACCATGATCTGGAAAAACAACAACAACATTACTATTTTCTCCAAACATACCATTAGCTTCATATTGTTTTACTGCTTGCATAGCTGCACCACTCGTGTACCCAACAAACAATCCTTCGGTTTTAGCTAATTCCCTAGCTGTATGAGCACTTTCCTGATCAGTAACTTTAATAAACTCATCAATAGTATCAAAATCAGTTGCTGAAGGAATTAAGTTTTTCCCTAAACCTTCAATTCTATATGGATAAATTTCATCTTTATCAAACTCACGAGTTTCATGAAAACTTTTTAATACAGAACCAAAAGCATCAACTCCCAATACTTTAACATCAGGGTTTTGTTCTTTTAAATATTTTGCTGTACCAGATATTGTTCCCCCAGTACCACTGCATGCCACCAAATGAGTAATTTTTCCGTTTGTTTGATTCCAAATTTCAGGACCTGTAGAATGATAATGTGCATCAATATTTAATTCATTAAAATACTGATTGATATATACTGAACCTTTAACTTCTTTATGCAAACGCTTAGCTACTTCATAATACGACCTAGGATCATCAGCACTTACATTTGCAGGGCAAACGTATACTTTTGCTCCCATAGTACGTAGCATGTCTATTTTATCCGGAGATGATTTAGAGCTCACTGCTAAAATACACTCATACCCTTTTATAATACTCACCATCGCAATACTAAAACCTGTATTACCAGAAGTAGTTTCAATAATAGTATCACCAGGTTTAATTAACCCTTTCTTTTCTGCTTGTTCTAGTATATATAAGGCAATTCTATCTTTTGAAGAATGTCCTGGGTTAAAAGCTTCAACTTTTGCAAAAAAGCTCCCTTTTAAACCTTTAGTTATTTTTTGTAATTGTATTAATGGCGTGCTTCCGATTAAATCTAAAACACTATTATATGCTTGAATTTCTTCTTTCATAAATGATTTTAATATTGCATTACGTTATAATTTGCTTATAAAACAACCGGACAAAGGTAATAAATTTTTTCTATTCCGTTATTTCTTCCAAATTAAGCATAAATACATATTCTTCGACTATTTCTTTTAATGCCTCAAATCTACCTGATGCACCACCGTGTCCTGAATCCATATCACATTTAAATAATAATAGATTATCATCCGTTTTAAATTCTCTTAATTTTGCAGTCCATTTTGCAGGTTCAAAATATTGTACTTGAGAATCGTGAAATCCTGTAAGTATTAAAGTGTTTGGATATTGTTGCTTAACAACATTATCATATGGCGAATAGGACTTCATGTAATCATAATAACCTTTTTCATTTGGATTTCCCCACTCATCATACTCACCGGTTGTTAAAGGAATTGTATCATCTAACATAGTAGTAACTACATCAACAAAAGGTACTGATGCAACTACTCCATTATAGGTTTCTGGACTCATATTCATTATTGCTCCCATTAATAGTCCTCCAGCACTTCCTCCCATTGCATACAAATGGTTTGAAGAAGTATATTTTTCGGCTATTAAATGTTTTGAGCAGTCAATAAAATCAGTAAACGTATTTATTTTTTGATATAATTTTCCATCTTCATACCAGTTTCTACCTAAATATTCACTTCCTCTAATATGAGCTATTGCAAAAACAAATCCACGATCTAATAAACTTAATCGTGTAGAACTAAAACCATCAGAAATAGTATGTCCGTATGACCCGTATGCGTATTGTAGCAATGGCGTATTTTTATTTAGTTTAGTATCCTTTTTGTAAACTAATGATATGGCTACTTTTTTACCATCGCGGGCTGTTGCCCAAATTCTTTCTGAAGTATAATTTTTCTTATCAAACTTCCCTCCTAAAACTTCTTGCTCCTTTTTAACTTCTTTTTCTTTAGTCTCCATATTGAAGTCTATTGTAGAAGCTGGAGTTGTTAAAGAATTATATCCAAAACGTAAAATTTCTGTATCAAAATCTACATTTACTGAGGTGTATGCAGAATAGGTTTCGTTATCGAATGGTAAATAATATGAATTTGTACCATCCCAACGAGTTATTTTAATTTTCGACAATCCATTTTCTCGTTCACTTATTACTAAATAATCTTTAAAAATTTCTATATCTTCCAATAAAACATCTTCTCTATGTGGAATAAAATCAGTCCAATTATCTTTTCCTGTTTTATTATCAGGAGTAATCATTAACTTAAAATTTGTAGCCTTGTCTTTATTCGTTATGATGTAAAATTTATCTTCAAAATGTGCTATATCATATTCTAAGCCTCGTTCTCTTTTTTGAAATACTTTAAATTCGTCCTCAGGATTATTGGCATTCAAAAATCTATACTCATTGGTAAGCGTACTGTTAGACCCTATGATGATATATTTTTTTGACTTAGATTTGTATACAAAAGTGGTAAATGTTTCGTCCGTTTCATGAAAAACTTCTTTATCATTTTTGGGGTTGTCATTTAAAAAATGTTTGAATATTTTATTTGATCGTAAGGTTTCGTCGTCTTTTCTTGTGTAAAACAACGTCATATTATCATTTGCCCAAGTAGACCCTCCTGTAGTATTTTCTATTTTATAAGGTAATATCTCCCCTGTTTCAATATTTTTAATTTGTATAGTGTATTGTCTTCTACTCACCTTATCAACACCAAAAGCAACAAACTTGTTATCTGGACTAATATTAAGACCTCCTAAGTTAAAATACGACTCTCCTTCAGCCATTTGATTACAATCAAATAAAACTTCTTCAAAAGCTGTTAACGAATCCTTTTTTCGGGTATAAATAGGGTAATCTTTCCCTATTTCAAATTTTGTTATATACCAATATCCATTGTATTTATATGGTACAGAGGTATCATCTTCTTTAATCCTGCTTTTCATTTCTTCAAACAAATTCGCTTGAAAACCCTTAGTTGGAGCGGTTACTTTATTATAATAATCGTTTTCTCTTTCTAAATAATCTATGACCTCTTCATTTTCTTTTTCATTAAGCCAATAGTAATTATCTACCCTTACATCATCATGTTTCTCAAGAGTTTTTGGCTTTTTATCAGCAACAGGTGGTGCAATTTTATTCACTTTTTCCATAGACACTTCTTTTTTACAAGCGAATGCAAAAATAACAGTTAGTATAAGTACTGAAAGTTTTTTTATCATTTTATTTTCTATTTTTGAACCCTAAATTTAAAAAAACTATTTATTAATTATAAAAATAAAAGAAAATGTTTGGAGATTTAATGGGAATGATGGGTAAAATAAAAGAAACCCAAGCAAAAGTAGAAGCGACAAAAGAACGCTTAAATAGTGTTTTAATTGACCAAAACAGCTCAGACAACTTGTTAAAAGTTACACTTACCGCTAATAGAGAACTAAAAACAATAACAATTGATGATGCATTGTTGGAAGATAAGGAACAATTAGAAGATTATTTAATCCTTACCTTAAATAAAGCTATAAAAAAAGCATCAGATGTAAATGATGCTGAGTTAGGTGCTGTTGCAAAAGATGGTATGCCTGATATACCAGGAATGGATATGTTTAAATAACCTAGTTTAATACTACTAAGAATATAGCATTCTTAGTAGTATTAAAACAGTCAATAATCACAGGCTGAAATACCTGATTTGAATTAATTTTGACAAATTTCGATTAACGAAAGTGCTAGGTTTATATACTCTTTAATATTTCAATGCATTTTGAATGCATGTCATCCGAATAATCTAAATGAGTAACCATCCTCAATTTCCCATCCCCCATACTTACCATAAGAATCTTTTTATTTTTCATTTTTTGTAGAAAATTATCTTCATCAATAGTGTTCTTTAAATAGAAGATAACAATGTTTGTTTCTACAGGCTCAATTTCCTCTACAAAGTTACATGATATCAAAGTTATTGCTAATTCTTTTGCTTTCTTATGATCCTCAGCCAATCGCTCAACATTATTATCTAATGCATAAATTGCAGCCGCAGCTAAATATCCCGCTTGACGCATCCCTCCACCGAATAATTTCCTAATACGTAATGCTTTTGCCATATGCACCTTTGTACCTATCAATAATGAACCTACTGGAGCTCCTAAGCCTTTTGATAAACAAATAGAAATGGTATCAAACAGTTCTCCATATTGTTGTGGAGTTTCATTTTTAGCAACTAAGGCATTAAATAAACGAGCTCCGTCTAAATGATATGCTAAATCATTCTTTGTACAAACTTCTTTTATTTTTTTTAATTCTTCAAAATCCCAACATGCTCCTCCTCCTTTATTAGTAGTGTTTTCAATACATACTAAACTAGAAAGTGATAAATGAATATTATCTTTAGGTGAAAGCACTTTTTCTAACTCTTCTAATGTAAACATCCCTCGATTACCATCAATTAATGAGCAAGTAACTCCTGAATTAAATGCTGCGCCTCCACCTTCAAAATTATACACATGTGCATATTTATCGCAATACAATTTATCACCAGGTTGGGTATGTAATTTTATAGCCACTTGATTTGCCATGGTTCCAGACGGAAAAAACAACGCTGCTTCCATACCAAATAATTTTGCCACTTTTTCTTGTAATTGATTCACTGTTGGGTCATCACCAAACACATCATCCCCCACTTTAGCCTGCATCATTACTGATAACATTTCTTTACTTGGACGTGTAACTGTGTCGCTAATTAAATTTATTTCCATAATCAATTTTGAAGTTCTATTTTTGTGAATAAATGTAATAAATATTTATGATATCTTCCGAACAAACCAAAGACATTATTGAAAGACTAGGCGCCTTAAAAAAGTACCTAGCAATAGATGCCAAAAAGGTTGAAATTGCCAATGAGGAAGAAAAAACCTTCGACCCAAATTTTTGGAACAATCCAAAAGAAGCTGAGTTGGTAATGAAATCATTACGAGTGATTAAAAAATGGGTAACGGATTTTGAAACCGCAAGCCAATTAATTGATGACTTACAAATTCTTATTGAATTTTACAATGAAGGGGACGTTGAAGAAGCTGAAGTAGTAGCGCAATATAACAAAACAAGCACTTTAATTGAAGATTTAGAATTTAAAAACATGCTTTCTGAGGAAGGAGATTCTATGAGTGCGGTATTACAAATTACTGCTGGTGCTGGAGGAACAGAGAGCTGTGATTGGGCTGAAATGTTACTTCGTATGTACTTAATGTATTGTGAGGATCAAGGTTATAAAGTAAAAGAACTAAATTACCAATCAGGAGATGTTGCCGGAATAAAGACGGTAACTATTGAAATTGAAGGTGATTTTTCTTTTGGTTGGCTAAAAGGTGAAAATGGAGTGCATAGATTAGTTCGTATCTCTCCATTTGACAGTAATGCAAAACGACACACCTCTTTCGCCTCTGTTTATGTATACCCATTAGCTGATGATACTATTGAAATTAACATCAACCCAGCTGATATTGAAATTGTTACTTCACGATCAAGTGGTGCAGGTGGACAAAATGTAAATAAAGTAGAAACCAAAGTACAATTAACTCATAAGCCTTCTGGAATACAAATTTCATGTTCAGAAACGAGATCGCAACAAGATAATAGAACGCGTGCAATGCAAATGTTAAAATCGCAACTGTACGAAATTGAACTAAAAAAACAACAAGCCGCACGATCGACTATTGAAGATGGTAAAATGAAAATTGAATGGGGAAGTCAGATTAGGAATTATGTACTTCATCCATATAAATTAATAAAAGACGTACGTTCTGGTCATGAAACAGGAAATACTGATGCTGTACTAAATGGAAAAATCGACCCTTTCTTAAAAGCATACCTAATGTTTATGGGTCAAAAAGAAATTGATCCTAATACCATATAAAAATGATAAAAATATACCATAATAACAGATGTAGTAAATCACGCTGTGGAGTTGAATTACTTGAAAACTCCGGAAAAGAATATGAAATTGTTAAGTACTTAGAAACTTTACCTTCAGTTGATGAGTTAAAGAACATCATTACTCTTTTAAAAATAACTCCTATACAATTGGTTCGTAAAAATGAAGCCATTTGGAAAGAAAACTACAAAGGGAAAGATTTAAGCGATGCTGATATTATTTTAGCAATGACAAAAAATCCAAAACTGATTGAACGACCTATAGTAATCAATGGCACAAAAGCGGTTATTGGTAGGCCTACTGAGGCTATTTTGGATATCATTTAAAGCAAACACAAAAAACAGAGTCTCATAAAAGCGACTATTTTTTTTTATATTGAGCTTGTCGAAATATTTTAAGGCATTAATAACCAATAAAATTTCGACATGCTCAACATGACAAACTTTAATTTAGTAGACTTTTTCAGAAAGACTTTTTTAGTATCCTATTATTATCATGCCGGTATTCCTTTAACAAGCATTTAACAGAATACGTACATAGTATTTGTAGCTTTGTATACCATTAATTTTCTATTATGAAATTCTTTTTCAACCTTAGTGTTGTATTTTTTTTACTTGCAACAACTGCTAGTTTTTCTCAAAAAAAAGCAAATCCTAACACTATTCAAATTTCAGGTAAAATAACTGATCAAGAAACCAATCAGCCCTTAGAATATGCAACAATTGTGTTGAAAAACCTTTCTACGGAACAAATCACTGGTGGGATATCCATTAACAATGGAACCTTTAAAATTAAAGCAAAGAAAGGAACTTACGATATTACTATTGAGTTTTTAGGGTTTAAACCTAAACATTTCAACAAAAGAGAAATTTCAGCGAATACCAATTTAGGAACAATAGTCTTAACTGAGGATACTAATAGTTTAGATGAAGTAGAAATTATTGCTGAAAAAAGTACTGTAGAAATTAGACTAGATAAAAAAATATACAACGTCGGGAAAGACATGACTGTAAAAGGAGGCTCGGTAGCCGATGTTTTGGACAATGTTCCTTCCGTTACAGTTGATGATGATGGTACTGTTGCCCTTAGAGGAAATACTAATGTTAAAATTTTAATTGACGGAAAACCTTCTGGGTTAGTTGGATTAAGTTCTACTGATGCACTAAAACAACTCCCCGCAGAAGCAATTAAAAAAATAGAAGTCATTACAAGCCCTTCTGCTAGGTATGAAGCGGAAGGAACTGGTGGTATATTAAACATTATTTTAAGAAAATCTAAAATTCAAGGTTTTAATGGATCTATAACCACAAGCGCTGGGTTGCCTGAAAATTATGGCTTATCAGCTAACTTAAACTACAGAACTAAGAAATTCAATTTCTTTACAAATTCAGGAATTAGCTACAGGACACCTCCAGGAAATGCTTTTACTAAAACAAACTTTCTTGATGTAACTAATCCTAATGAAGAAAAATTCTCTTTTGAAGAAAGAACAATGAATCGCTTATCAAGAAGCTTTAATACAAATGTTGGTACAGAATACTACATTACAGACAAAGCTTCATTAACAGCATCATTTTTTTACAGAACAAGTAATAGTGATGATGTAACTACAAACTTAAATACATTTTTTGATATAAATAACACTTTGCAAAGAGAAGCGACTAGAATACAAAATGAAGACGAAAAAGATAATAATATTTCATACTCGATAAATTTTACACAGAACTTTAAAAAATCAAATCAAAAATTAACTTTTGATTTTCAATACGAAAACAGTAAAGAGGATGGGGTTTCTATAATAAAAGATCAAGAATTCTTCCCTTCAGACTCGTTAGAAGTAGAACAAAATACCGTTAAGGAAAAACAAGATCGCTACTTAGTACAAACAGACTATGTACACCCTTTAGGAGAAGACACACAATTTGAAGTGGGGTACCGAGGGGCTTTCAGAACTTTTGACAATAACTTATTAGTCGAAAAAGATACATTAGGTATTGGTGATTATTATTTTGACTCTGACACTTCTAACCGTCTAATATTTAAAGAAAATGTTAATGCAGCTTATGTACAATACGGTAGTAAAATAAACAAGAAAACCTCTTATTTACTAGGCTTAAGAACAGAACATACAGTTATAGAAATTGACTTAAAATCTAATAACCAAGTCATCAACAAAGAGTACGCAAATCTTTTTCCTACAGTTAATTTAGGTTATGAAATTAACGAAAAAGAAAATATTACATTAGGGTATAACAGGCGTTTACGCAGGCCTCGCTCATGGTTTATGAATCCGTTTATCTCAAGAAGCTCGGATGTAAACATCTTCAAAGGTAACCCTAACTTAGATCCTATGTACAGTAATAGTTTTGATTTAGGTTATCTTAAAAAATGGGATAAAATAACATTAAACTCTTCTATATATTTTCAGAAAAACGAACAACCTTTTGAGTTTATAAGCTTTTCTAATGGAGACTTAAATTCAGACAATGTATTGATAACCTACAGAACCCCTATAAATTTAGACTATAATAACCGTTATGGTTTTGAGTTTACTGCGAATTACACTCCGATAAAAAAATGGCGTTTAAACGCTAATTTTAACATTTACAAGTCTAGCACTAGAGGTTCTTATAAAAATGTTTTTGAAGATGATTCTAACAATCTTATAACTGAAACTATCATTTTTGACAATGACAATTACAGATGGTTTACGCGTTTAAGTAATACAACAACACTCCCTTATAAAATTAGCTGGCAAACACGATTATCATACAGGGGTCCGTCCGAAACTGCACAAAGTAAAAGAAAGGGTGTTTTCTCTACTAATATGTCATTAAGCAAAGACATTTTAAAGGACAAAGGAACTTTGGTACTAAATGTTAGTGACTTATTTAATTCAAGAAAAAGAAAGTCAGACACCAATACTAATTTGATAGATTCTTATAGTGAATTTCAGTGGAGAGAACGTCAGGTACGCTTAACATTTACCTATAGAATAAACCAAAAGAAAAAAAGAAGCCAACAACGAAATGGCAATGGCGATAATGAAGGAGGTTTTTAAAATATCCTATATAAAAAAAAAGGAAACCATATATGGTTTCCTTTTTAATTTCGTAATATAGTATTACTATTTTTTAGCAGCTCGCTCTTCTTTAAGCTCCTTTAATCTTTCCATTAAAGAACCTCCAATCCAATAAGGAATTACAAATGTTGCTAAAAAAATCAGCAACCAAAATCCTATTGTAAGAATAGTTAAAAATGCTAAAAAACCTAAGTATTGATCAAAATCAAACATAATTTCCGGAAATTTGAATTCGGGTCAAATATAGGAGATATTATTTATTTTATCTGCATCAAAATTCAATTTTATTAACAAATAATAACAATTCTATATTGAACAAAAATAAATACTTAAATTTGCAGATATTGAAAAAAACAATACTAAACTATAGCTATGGAATATAGAATTGAAAAAGATACAATTGGAGAAGTAAAAGTACCTGCAGATAAACTTTGGGGTGCTCAAACTGAACGTTCAAGAAACAACTTTAAAATTGGAGCTACTGCTTCAATGCCTATTGAAATAGTTCATGGCTTTGCGTACTTAAAAAAGGCTGCTGCATATACAAATTGTGATTTAGGAGTTTTATCTACTGACAAAAGAGATTTAATAGCTGCCGCTTGTGATGAAATTTTAACAGGAATGCACAATGATCAATTTCCATTAGTTATATGGCAAACTGGTTCAGGAACACAGTCCAACATGAACTGTAACGAAGTAATTTCTCACAGAGCACAACAGTTAGCAGGAGGAGTAATTGGTGAAGGAGAAAAAGTAATCTCACCTAATGACGATGTAAATAAATCACAATCATCAAATGACACCTTCCCTACTGGAATGCATATTGCTGCTTATAAAAAAATTGCAGAAGTAACAATTCCTGGGGTTGAACAATTAAGAGATACGTTACAAGCAAAATCAGAGGCCTTTAAAGACGTTGTTAAAATTGGTCGTACGCATTTAATGGATGCGACACCGTTAACATTAGGTCAAGAATTTTCTGGATATGTATCACAATTAAATCACGGTTTAAAAGCTTTAAGAAACACACTTGATCACCTAAGCGAATTAGCTTTAGGAGGAACAGCAGTAGGAACTGGATTAAATACACCAAAAGGATATGATGTATTAGTAGCAAAGTATATTGCTGAATTTACTGAATTACCATTTATAACTGCCGAAAATAAGTTTGAAGCATTAGCAGCACATGACGCCATAGTTGAAACTCATGGCGCATTAAAATTATTAGCTGTTTCCTTAAATAAAATAGCGAACGACATTAGAATGATGGCTTCAGGACCACGTTCTGGAATTGGTGAAATTATTATACCAGCAAATGAACCAGGAAGCTCTATCATGCCTGGAAAAGTGAACCCTACTCAAGCAGAAGCAATTACAATGGTATGCGCACAAGTTATGGGTAATGATGTTGCTGTAACAATTGGTGGCACTCAAGGACATTATGAATTAAATGTATTTAAACCTATGATGGCTGCTAATTTATTACAGTCAGCACAGTTAATTGGTGATGCTTGCGTTTCTTTTGATGTGAATTGCGCTCAAGGAATTGAGCCTAATCATACAAGAATTGAAGAGTTATTAAACAATTCATTAATGCTTGTCACTGCTTTAAATACTAAAATAGGATATTATAAAGCTGCAGAAATAGCAAATACAGCTCATGAAAACGGAACAACACTTCGTCATGAAGCTGTTCGTTTAGGATTTGTTACTGAAGAAGAATATGACCAATGGGTTATACCTGGAAATATGACTGGATCTTTAAATTAGATTTTAATATATACCAATAAAAAAACCGAGTTTAACTACTCGGTTTTTTTATTTTACATACTTTTATCCCAACCAATATTGATTTTCCTTAATGAGCAAAATAAAATATTCAAAATACACTCCTGATATAGATTTTTCAGGTGTTGATCATATTATTATAGGATCAGGAATTGGAGGACTTACTGCAGCTATTTGGCTAGCCAAATCTGGAAAAAAAGTGGTTGTATTAGAGCGTCATTACACTCCTGGAGGTTTTACCCATTGCTTTAAAAGGAAAAAAGGTTTTCAATGGGACGTAGGGGTACATTATG
>Ga0209291_1000329_pt1 | contig 46020 bp, 40 predicted proteins | sample GOMGulsemesocosm_FD_184633 | JGI IMG/M metagenome (GOLD analysis project Ga0209291, IMG submission 184633) | Methane-oxidizing microbial communities from mesocosms in the Gulf of Mexico - GOM9B Gulf of Mexico (SPAdes) (version 2) | ecosystem: Environmental > Aquatic > Marine > Cold seeps...
CGTTGTGAGTAATCAAAATGAAGACACTTTATAAAATTTTAGGACTTATAATAATTGACTTTGGGCTGATTTGGTTTTGGGTTTATAAAATAGACCCTGATCCAAGTATATCAATTGGAATTTTATTGCTGGTTCCTTTAGTTATTCTAATTAACCTTATAATTGGAGGAGTTTTATATTTTGCTAAAAAGAAAGAGTACTCTAAATTATTCTTCATTAATTCAATTTTGTCTTCAATAATCATGGTTTACTTATTTGAAAAGGGAATCGATAGACACCAAAACAGCAGATTAGAAAGCTGGGAGTTTAAAAAAGTAGATTCAACTTTTAGTATAGTCCGATGGAAAAAAACCAATGAATTTAGTATGTCATACAGTTTAACACCTGGTTCATCTTGGTTTTTTTTAGACGGAAAATGCATTGATAAAAATGGAGAATGGTCATTAACCACAGATTCATTAAATATGAAAATAATTGGTGATGAAAAACTCATTGGATTCAGGTTTCCGACTGACACAATCAGAATAAATAAAATTGAACGATAAAAAACTACTCACAACAACACCTATAAATAATACGGTTTTGGTGTTTAATCCGAGAAGTAATTTTATATTTACAGAGTCGCCAAACTTTTGAAATTTGTTTTTTTTAAAACGACAAAATTAAAAACAAAACACAAAAACTTATGGCTTGTCTCGACACGAAAATCCGCGGATTTTCTGCACCGTACTATTCATAGCTAAACGTTGTAGGCAATTAAAACGAACCGCGTTATAAGAAATGAAAATTTGCATTGCACAAACGAAATCCGAAAAAGGAAATATCCAAAGGAACATTGAAAATCACTTGGATTTTATTGAACGTGCTATCAAATTAAAAACTGATTTAATAGTCTTTCCCGAATTGTCAATTACCAATTACGAACCTGATTTTTCCAAGGAATTAGCGACAGACGCAGAGAGTAATATTTTTTATCCATTTCAAGAGCTATCCAATAAAAATGTAATAACTATTGGAATTGGAATGCCGACAAAAGTAACTGACGGAATAAACATCAGTATGTTGATTTTTCAGCCAAATAAGGAAAGGACAGTTTATTCCAAACAAATTTTACATTCGGACGAACTACCTTATTTTGTCTCTGGCAAAAACCAAACTTTTTTAACCATTAATGGAGTGAAAATCGCAATTGGAATTTGCTATGAGACCTTGCAACGAGAACATTTCTTAAATGCAAAAAATCAAGGAACTGATATTTACATTGCAAGCGTAGCCAAACCAAAAGGCGGGATTGAAAAAGCATACAATTACTTTCCTCAAATTGCAGCCGAGTTCAACACGCCTATCTTGATATCAAATTACGTTGGACATTGTGACAACTTGTATGAGTATTGGACAAAGTGCTATTTGGAACAAAAAAGGTAAGTTAATTGAACAACTTGACACAAATAATCAGGGACTTCTGATTTTCGACACCAAGACAGAGCAAACTGAAAAAGAACAGCTGAAAATTGAAAAAGGCAAATTATCAGAAATAAACCAACTTTTTCAAATCTACTTGAACGGCAAAAATGAATTAGAAAAAAATGGTATTTACCAATGGACTGATAATTATCCAACACGCTCAATAATTGAAAATGATTTAGAAAAAGAAGTTCTTTTCATTCTGAGAAACGACAAAGCAATTATTGGTGCAATCAACATAAGCGAAGAACAAGAACCCGAATATGAAACTATAAAATGGGTATTTGACAACTCAAAAGTATTGGTCATTCACAGATTAGTAATTGACCCAAAATATCAGGGAAAAGGGTATGCAAAAAAATTAATGGACTTCGCAGAGAAATTTGCAAAGGAAAACAACTGTTCTTCGATAAGATTAGATGCTTACACTCAAAACGAAAGAGTGATTGATTTTTATGAGAAAAGAAAATATTTCATTCGTGGAAATGTGAATTTTTCAGAACGAGAATACCCGTTTCATTGTATGGAAAAAGAAATAATAACTGCCTACAACAAAGTATAAAAATAATAAGGGTTAAGTACCAAACCCAAAGTTGGTGCATATTAACAAAGTCCGCCAAATTTAAAATTTGACGGTTAAAAGAAAAATAACGGTAAAATTGTAAATTTGGCTAAGTGCTAAACAGAAAGTAAGTGCGTTTTAATCCCTTACTATTCTTATACAAACCGTTACCCAACATATAAAATTACTCATGAAAGTTTACGGAAAATGTCAAAACTGTTCAAATGAAATCGGATACTCTACTAGTGCTAACACAAGAGTTGAATTCGCTATGAAAGATGGTGATTCTATAGATCTTAAATGCCTAGAATGCGATACTATTTCAGAAACTCAAGTTGACCAGTTATTTGCGAAACCCTCAAAAATTGCTCAAATTGGAGCTGGACTAATCTTCCTGATTGGAACTCCCCTAGCTTTCCTTATTGCTTCAAGTATTTTTACTGGAACAACAAATCATTATGTCATTTACATTGTTGGTGGATTTTTATTAGTTCCGGTTTATATCTATATTATAATTAATAAACAAGACCAAACCCGAGTAAGCGACTTTAATAGGCGAAAAATTAAAGGCCGTGTTCATAACCTTTGATGAACAAATTTTTTAACATCAAAAACTAATTATTAATATTATTAGACCTAAAATTTATGTTCCAAATTAATGCTCATACAATACCTACAAAAGACTCTGATCAATATGACAAAGCAGTTGGTGCATATGTGGTTGTTTACATCAATTTTCCTGAAATCGATGGAGCGTTTGAATTGGCAAAATTTTATATTAAAGAAAATGGTTGGAAAATTGATGAACTAGAAGACCAGTACTACGTGATTAATTCAGAAGAAGACATTGAGAATGATCAAATTGAATTCTACAATGAAGCGCTTAAAGATGGTTATTCAATGATTTTCCATTGTTATGAATCTGAGCTTGAAGAATAAAAACGTTGTACAACAACACCTAAAAATAATACGGGTTTTGGCGCTTAAAATTGAAAGCTTGTGTATATTTACATAGTCGCCAAATCTTTTAATTTGATCTTTAATAATAAAAAACAAAAGCCTATGGCTTCTACTAAAGCGAAAAGCAACAGCTTATCTACTCCGTAATATTAACTCTAAACAAAAATATACGCTAAATGTTAGTGAGCATTGATTAGTTTTAAAATAGAAACTTCTATTTAGTATTCTCTTTGAGTTTGTTTATTTCTTGCATCATCAATTTCATTTTAATTTTCATATTATCCAATTCTTTTTGTTGTTCTTTAGTAGCTTCAATTAAAACAGGTACTAAACCAGTATAATTAACCGTTAACTTTCCTTTACTATCCTTACGAACCAATTCAGGATATAAAGCTTCAACTTCTTGTGCAATCACACCAATTTGGAGTCCTTTATCTCTATTGTCAGTTTTTTTCCAGTTATATGTATAGCCATTCAAATTAAGAATATTACTTAGTGAGTTATTTAGAGGATTGATATTCTTTTTTAGAGTTCTATCTGAACTTTGAGTAAGAGTTCCTGCAAGAGTAGCATTCCCGTTTTTAAAAACAATAAAAGCATTTGAACGACTACTACTAGCGTTACCAGTTCCATTCCCAATAACAAAAATTTTATCACTTGTGTTCCATCCTGTCGCAGAATTTGGAGTATTATCAGTATTATAACGACCTATTGCTGTTTCATAGCCTGAATTCGCTTTTACATTATATCCTCCAGCTGTTGAATAATCTCCATCAGCATCAGAATTACTCCCCCATGCCGTAGATAGTTTTCCAACAGCCTCTGACACTGATCCCCATGCCATAGCATAATCACCAGAAGAAGTACAAAGGTTCCCCATAACTGTAGAGTAATTACCTGTTGCATTCCCTAATCGACCAAAAGCAGAAGAATAACTTCCCGAAGCTTCTGTATTATAACCCGAAGCAAAAGAATATAAACCTCTATTTAAATCGTCCCAATCTGCCCCTGTAACTTGCCCTACCCTAAATGCTGCCTTTGATTTATCAAAGAAAAAACGATTATCGTGATTGGTATCTGTATCATCATTTAATTGAGAAGAACCAAAGACAAAATCATCTATTGCTTCATCAACTAGCCCAATATTCACTGATACAGTATTACTAGAAACTCCAAACACACCACTTGATAGAGATGAAGGGGCAGCCCAAGAAGCAGTACCATTAGCATCTGACATTAAAATGTACCCCACTTGTTCATTCCCATCAACCATTCTGATATTACCTGCTACATGTAACTCTTCTGTAGGGTTAGTTGTGTTAATACCAAATCTTCCATTTTGATCTAAAATAGCTTTTGTAGAATTGTTATTTCTAAAAAGTATATCTTGTCCCGTAGAAGCATTTAAAATAGTAAGCCCATTAGTATTTTGAAGTAAAGCATAATTTCCTGTAGAAGCACGGTCTATATGTGAAAAACCAGCCCAATCATTATAGCCCATGTATCCAATTCGTGCACGACCTAAAATAGCTGACTCGTCTAGATTGGTACTTATTTCTAATCTTTGAGATGGTGAATTAACATTAACACCAAGTCTTCCGTTTTGATCTAAAATAGCTTTTGTAGAATTGTTATTTCTAAAAAGTATATCTTGTCCCGTAGAAGCATTTAAAATGGTAAGCCCATTAGTATTTTGAAGTAAAGCATAGTTTCCTGCTGAAGCACGGTCTATATGCGAAAAACCAGCCCAATCATTATAGCCCATGTATCCAATTCGTACACGACCTAAAATAGCTGATTCGTTTTGATCACTATTAACTTCCAGTTTTTGGTTAGGGTTAGATACATTTATACCAACGTTACCATTTCCAGCAACATAAACCCCTTCACTATCACCATCATTACTTAACCAATTTCCATTCAATTTTATATTAGTAGTTGCGATATGATTTCCAAGGTTATCAGCTCCTAAATTTATCCAACTAGTAGTTAAATTATTCCAATAATAAAAACCTGGTAAACTACTCCCATCAATAGTAGTTAAATATATCAACATTCCTTGCTGGTCGACTAAAGGGTTAACTGTAGGGAATATATCTATTCTAGGAATTAACAATCCATCAGTGTTGGAAGGATTAGTTGGATTAGAAATTGTAATATCTAAACTTGATTTAGGACTAGTTGTACCGATTCCAACTTGGGAATATGAAAAACAAGTAAACAACATTGTAAGTAATAAAAATTTCCCTAACATAATAAAGATTAAAATATAATAATATTTTTTTTGCAATATTAACCTTTTAGATCGTTATATCTAAGTAATTAGATAAACAAAAACTAGTCAATTGATTTAATATATTAACTATAGTTACTCTTAGTCAATGACATAAAAGAGGAAATAACATGTGAAGAGATAAGAATAAATTAAATTTACTCTTACGGAACTGAATGTATTAATCAATATACAATGAAAACGTTCGCTAACAATACTTTAAAATAATGATCTTTATATTTAATTAAAAGTTTTGTACAACTTCAAAACTTTTTAATTTACTCATCTCATTTTTGTTTAACTTAGAGTTATCATATTATTTAAAAAATGACTTCTACACAACATCAAATCAAAAATTTATGATTTTGACGACACGAAAAATTACAGCTTTTTTATACGATACTATTTATAACTAACCTTTAGATCCAATATAACAAAACGTATAGTTAATTTTAAAATAAACCTAATTAATGTATCTTGCCAGCCTATCTAAAGGTGAAAATTATGGAAGCAACTAAAATACAAAATTATATTAAAGATGTTTTAGAAAAGATGCCAACTGGTTGGCTCAATCTAACAACCCATCGATTAGATATTTATGATGAAAAATTAGCTAAAACTCAATTTTTAGAACAGTTTGAATCCTTATTTAAGCTCAATAATTCTAAATCATCAGCACTATATGAATTACCAACAGCTTTTGACTATATTCGATTAGGACACCCACTATCATGTATACTAGAATGGGTAATTGCAAACTTAAAGAAACTTGATCCTAATAATGTAATCAGTTTTTCATCAAAGACAGTTCCTGTTTTAGCAATTTTAAGAAAAAACTTGTTAGATAATAAAAATACCCAGATCATTTATTCAGGTGAATTACCTGAGTTTTTTAACCCTGAAATACTAAAGAGTGTTTATGGTTATAAATTCGATTTAAAGAAAGTTAATACATTCAATGATGCTTCTACATATAATGGTAGTACCGTATTCCTTTCCCAACAAGATAATATTTGTAATTTCGACCTAACTCCCACTATTGACTTTTTTATCAATACTCATTCCGATTTAGGAAGTGTTTTAATCGTAAATGGTAAACAAAATGAAAGTTATATTTCAGAAATTCAGCATGTAAGACGAAGGGAAACGATTGCAATGACACCTATCAATTCTTTAATTGCATTAAATAATCTAATAGAGAAATCTTCAATTGATAATACAAAAAGTAATATTAATGCAAACAAAGCATTAGTTATAAGTTCAATTAAAAATATTACTGGAGCATATACAAATGCACTAGTTGCTTCAAGCGGACTATCTATTCAATACGCTATTTTAATGGGGCTAATACACGATGCTCTAAAAAAGCACAAAGGAAAAGCTATCAAAATTGTAGTCCCTCCAAATTGTTATGGAGGAACAAATGATCAAGCAAGACGAGTTGCTGCATGCATTGATAATGTTGAAGTAATGGATTTACCTGTTGATGGTGATAATGATATGGTACAGAGTATTGATATCGTTTTAACTAAAATTGCTAAAGAAGATGCTATTCCATATATAATTGCTGAAATCCCAACCAATCCAAGGGTTGAAGTTCCAAATCTTAACCAATTAAGAGATGTTTTAAGTATGGAGCGTAAAACGGCAAATGGTGAAAATGCTGTTGATCCAGTATTTATTTTAGATCAAACATTTTGTCCTAATGTACACTTTTTAGGTGAATCTGAAATATTATCAACAGTTAGGACTATTTCATTTGCTAGTGGCTCGAAATTTCCTAGTGGTGGGCAATGTACTGCTGGATACTGTGTAGGAAATAAAAAGACAGAATCCTTGATGAACAATATAGAATTGCATTTAAGTATTTGCGATAATGAAGCTACCAGTTTTCAATATGAAATATTAGCAAAACAATTACCTTCAATGAAACAAAGGATTATTGATGCTTATAAAAACACACGTGAATTTGTAAACTTCATCAACGAAACTTTACCAGCTGCTAAAATCAATTTTGTATCAGAAGAATTGGCACAACAAGGATTTACGCCATCTGTGTTTTCATTAGATCTTCCTACTAAAGGTAATACTGATGAAGAAAGAGAAACTTATAAAAGAGCATTAAATTTGAAATTAATCAATTTAATGATTACAGAAATCCCTCATGAAAGTAAGTACTGTGTGAGCTATGGACAGTTAAACGGATGCTACTGGACAATACCAGCAACCTCTACTCAAGGGACAACTAAAGAAGACGATAAAGACTATATTGCTCGTGTAGCACTTTCTCCTAATATGGATCTTGAACTTCATAAAAAAGTATTTCTAAATTTTGTTGAAAATATTTAATCCTCGTAGAGGAAAGAGCCACCACCTTATTTATTGAATTATTTTTTAAAATTATTATAAATCAAAAAATCCCTTATCTCAAGGTTTTTTTTGACTTATAAAAACAAATACCAAAAGCTTCTTCATTAATTAAAAAAAGTATAGAAAACTATCATTATCATTTTAATCTTTTGTGCTATCATTTTCGATAAGATTCTGTTTGTTAACATAATTTTAAACAAGTTTGTTATAAAGTTTATATCTTTGTATTACTAAATGAAACAAGTAATTCATAAAATAACGTCTTTTCTAATGGCAATCGTAGTTCTTTTTTCTACAATGTCATTTACTGTAGATATGCACTATTGTGGTGACACATTAGTGGATACTGCTGTTTTTAATAAGGTACATACTTGTGGAATGGAAATGCAAAAACCAGCCACTAAAGAATGTTCTATTACAAAAAAGAATTGTTGTAATGATGAACAAGTTGCTATTGATGGTCAAGATGAATTACAAACCTCTTTTCAGTCTCTTACTAAAGATCAACAAATATTTGTAGCATCATTTGTATATGCATATAGCAATCTTTTTGAAGGTTTAGATGAAAATGTAATTTCTTATAGCGATTATTCGCCTCCCCTAGTCGTCAAGACTATCTACAAACTTGACGAAACTTATTTAATTTGATTTTTAAACAATAGTCTGTATTATCCAATAACAGTATGTGTTATTAGGATGATTTTCTGTATTTGGTATTTTCTTAATACCAACATCTAACTGTTTAAAAATCATATATAATGCTAAATAAAAGCATCAAATTTCTAATAGAAAACAAACTCGTAGCCGTATTATTACTCGTTCTTTTTGTAGGATGGGGAACTGTAAACGCACCTTTTAATTGGGATACTGGTTTTTTACCAAGCAATCCTGTAGCCGTTGATGCTATTCCAGATATTGGAGAAAATCAGCAAATTGTATTTACTAAATGGGACGGTCGTTCTCCTCAAGATATAGAAGACCAAATCACCTATCCCTTAACCACATCATTGTTAGGAATTCCTGGTGTAAAAACCATTCGTAGCTCCTCTATGTTTGGTTTTTCGAGCATCTATATCATTTTTGAAGAAGATATCGAGTTTTATTGGAGTCGAAGTAGAATACTTGAAAAATTAAATTCCTTACCAAACGGATTACTCCCAGAAAGTGTTAATCCTACTTTAGGACCTGATGCAACAGGGTTAGGGCAAATATACTGGTACACACTCGAAGGTCGTGATGAAAATGGTAATGTAACTGGTGGTTGGGACTTACACGAATTACGAAGTATTCAAGACTATTATGTGAAGTATGCTTTATCATCTGCAAGTGGTGTTTCAGAGGTCGCATCTATTGGTGGTTATGTTCAAGAATATCAAATTGATGTAAATCCAGAATTAATGCGTCAATACAATATTGGATTAAACCAAATTGTAAAAGCCGTTAAAGAAAGTAATACAGATATTGGTGCCCAGACTTTAGAAATAAATAACGCAGAGTATTTAGTACGTGGTTTGGGATATGTAAAGTCGATTGCAGATATAGAAAATGCTGTGGTTACTTCTGAAAGCTTTACAGCAATTAAGATAAAAGATATAGCAAAAGTATCTTTAGGCCCTGCTGCGCGAAGAGGGATTTTAGACAAAGAAGGTGCAGAAGTTGTTGGTGGTGTTGTAGTAGCACGATATGGAGCAAATCCAATGGAAGTCATCAACAATGTAAAAGAACAAATAGCAGAATTAAGCGCAGGATTACCTTCCAAAGTATTGGCGGATGGTAGAACATCGCAAGTAACTATTGTGCCTTTTTATGATAGAACAGAACTGATACACGAAACATTAGACACACTTAATGAAGCCTTAACTTTAGAAATCTTAATTACCATTTTAGTAATTATTGTAATGGTGTTTAACCTACGTGCTTCTGTGCTAATTTCAGGATTACTACCTGTAGCAGTATTAATGGTTTTTGTAGCAATGAAAATCTTTAATATCGATGCCAATATTGTAGCATTATCAGGTATCGCCATTGCTATTGGAACGATGGTAGATGTTGGCGTCATACTCTCGGAAAATGTCATACGACATTTAGATGAAGACACTACAAATTTACCTATAAACACTGTAGTTTATAACGCAACTGCCGAAGTTTCTGGCGCCATTGTAACCGCAGTAATGACAACTGTTATAAGTTTTGTGCCCGTATTTACAATGATTGGAGCCGAAGGAAAATTATTTAGACCATTGGCATTTACAAAAACCTTTGCTTTAATTGCTGCATTAGTAATTGCTTTATTTTTAATTCCGCCTTTTGCTGCCTTCTTATTTAGAAAAAGAAGCATCCGAAAAACGTCAAAATATATTATTGGCGCACTTTTAATTACATCAGGAATTGCAATAGTTATATATGGGAGTTGGCTTGGTTTAGTATTAATAGGTTTTGGAGTTACATCGTTGCTGCCACAAGAAAATTTCCAATTTTCACTTTCCAATTTTCACTTTTCATTTCCCAAGAACACTATTAATATCATTATTTCTGTAGTAGCCATTGTATTTCTTTTAGCAACATATTGGAGACCGTTAGGGGTTGATAAAAGTGTCTTTTTGAATCTTGTTTTTGTTTCCATTATTTGTTTCGGATTGTTAGGTGTTTTTACTGTCTTTCAGAAATATTACACACGAATTTTAGAATGGGCATTACAAAATAAGCTGCTCTTCTTTACCATTCCAATATCTATTGTGGTTTTTGGGTTTTATATTATGAAAAACACAGGGAAAGAATTTATGCCCTCTTTAAACGAAGGTTCTTTCTTATTGATGCCAACCTCAATGCCGCATTCGGGTGTTGAAGAAAACAAACGTGTATTACAGCAATTAGATATGGCTGTGGCAAGTATTCCTGAAATTAAAACGGTAGTTGGTAAAGCTGGTAGAACAGAATCTGCTCTTGACCCAGCACCTTTGTCGATGTATGAAAATATGATTCAGTACAAATCTGAATATATGCTGAATGCTGATGGAAAACAACAGCGTTATAGAGTAAATGATGATGGATTGTTTGAATTAAATGATGGGGATTTTGTTGCAAACCCTAATAACCAAATGAATGGAAGAAAAATATCTTTTTCTTCCATTTCTAATATTCAATTAATAGAAGATAACGATGGTAAATTTTACCGTAACTGGCGACCAGAAATAAAAAATCCTGATGATATTTGGAAAGAAATAATAAGAGTTACAAAACTACCAGGAGTTACATCTGCACCTAAATTACAACCTATAGAAACACGTTTGGTGATGTTGCAAACGGGTATGCGTGCACCAATGGGAATTAAAGTAAAAGGACAAGATTTAAAACAAATTGAAGCTTTTGGAGTGCAATTAGAAAGTATTTTAAAGCAAGCAGAAGGAGTTAAAAAAGAAGCCGTTTTTGCAGACCGAATTGTAGGTAAACCTTATTTGTTAATTGATATTGATAGAGAAAAAATAGCACGTTACGGTATTTCGGTAGCAGATGTACAGAATGTTTTAAAAGTGGCTGTTGGCGGAATGCAAATTATACAAACTGTTGAAGGCCGTGAACGTTATGGAATTCGTGTACGCTACCCGAGAGAATTAAGAGCGAACCCTACCGATTTAGAACAAATTTATGTTCCTGTTGAAAAAGGCAGTCCTGTACCATTAAGTGAGTTGGCGAGTATTCGGTATGAGCAAGGTCCACAAGTGATTAAAAGTGAAGATACTTTTTTGGTAGGTTATGTATTGTTCGATAAGTTAGATGGTTTTGCCGAAGTAAATGTGGTAGAGAACGCCCAAGCATTAATTCAGCAAAAGATAGATTTAGGAGAATTAATTGTTCCCAAAGGAATTAATTATCAATTTACTGGAACCTACGAAAATCAATTAAGAGCAGAAAAAACTTTAGCAGTTGTAGTACCATTAGCATTGTTTATTATCTTTTTGATTCTCTATTTTCAATTCCGTTCTGTTACCACTTCATTAATGATTTTCACAGGGATTACCGTTGCATTTGCAGGAGGTTTTGTAATGATATGGTTGTATGGACAAGACTGGTTTTTAAATTTTATTTTTTTTGGAGAAAATATTAGAGAGCTTTTTAATATGAAAACCATCAATTTAAGTGTTGCCGTTTGGGTAGGTTTTATTGCCCTTTTTGGAATCGCTACCGATGATGGCGTGGTAATGGCAACTTATCTTACACAAGTTTTTGATAAAAAGAAACCAACGGATAAAAAGACAATCCGATTAGCAACTTTAGAAGCGGCAAGCAAACGTATTAGACCTTGTTTAATGACAACCGTTACCACAATTTTGGCATTATTACCCGTGTTAACATCTACAGGAAGAGGAAGCGATATAATGATACCAATGGCAATTCCCATTTTTGGAGGAATGATAATAGATATTACCTCTTATTTTATTGTTCCTGTTTTATACAGTTGGAAGCAAGAGATTTCATTAAACAAAAGAGACAAGACAACAGGTATTAGAACTAAAATAGAAGCGTAATGAAAAATAGAAACATCCATAAAAAGGCAAATACAATTTTTATTCTTTGTTCTTTACTCTTTGTTCTTTCTGTTCAGGGACAAAGTCTTCAAAAGCACCTGGATATAGCCGAAAAAAATAATCCAGAAATCCAAAAATTTGAAACCCAATACAAGATTGCTGCCGAAAAAGTAAATGAAGTGAATACACTTCCAAACACTGAAATTGGAGTTGGTTATTTTGTAAGTGAACCTGAAACACGAACAGGAGCACAACGTTTTAAAGTATCTGCAAAACAAATGATTCCTTGGTTTGGTACGATAACAGCACGTGAAAATTATGTGAGTTCATTAGCTAATACGAAGTACGAAGATATTGTTATTGCAAAGCGGAAATTAATTGCTTCGGTATCACAATCCTATTACAATTTGTACATCAACAGAGCAAAACAAAAGGTTTTATTGGAAAATATAGCATTACTTAAAACCTATGAAACATTAGCTTTAACATCAGTAGAAGTCGGGAAAGCATCGGCTGTAGATGTCTTGCGATTACAAATGCGACAAAATGAATTGGAGCAATTAAAACAAGTCTTAATGCAGCAGTATTTGGCAGAACAGACCGCATTTAATAAACTTTTAAATAGAGATAAAACGATTGCTATTGATGTGGTTGAGGTGTTGAATATTCCTTTGGAAAACGATTTAATTCCTACAGAAAATTTAGCGATACATCCAGAGTTGACTAAATATGATAAGCTATATCAATCTATTCAGCAGTCAGAATTATTGAACCTAAAAGAGAGCAAACCAATATTTGGTTTTGGATTCGATTATATAGCAGTTTCTGAACGTCCAGATATAAATTTTAGGGATAATGGAAAAGATATTGTAATGCCAACAATATCTTTATCTATACCCATTTTTAACAAGAAACATAAATCAAAAACAAAACAGAACAAACTAAAACAACAAGAAATTATTTTTCAAAAACAAGAACGATTAAATACGTTAGAAATACTATTGGCTAACGCAATTCATAACCGGTCTTCTTCGATAATAAGTTACAATACACAAGTGAAAAACTTACAGCAAGCTAAAAACGCAGAAGAAATTTTAATAACAAGTTACGAAACAGGAACGATTGATTTTAATGATGTCTTAGATATTCAAGAACTACAATTAAAGTTTCAAATGAACCAAATAGAATCCATTAAAAACTATTACATACAAACAACGAAAATAAATTATTTAACAAATTAGAATTTAATTATAAAAACCATTTTAATATGAAAACAGTAAAAACAATTTTAGGGATTTTAGTATTCGGTTTAATGCTAACTATGGTATCATGTAAAGATGCTAAAAAAGAAGATCCAATAACCAAAACAGATCAATCCGAAAAGAAAGGAAAAGAGTATGCTTCAGCCTATGTTTGTCCAATGCATTGTAAAGACAGTGGCAGTAATAAAGAAGGAAAATGTCCAACCTGTGGCATGGATTATGTAAAAAACGAAGATTATAAAAAAGAAACTAAAAACCACGAAGGACATAATCATTAATGATCCAGCTTAGAAATGTAGCAACATTAAAAATGTATGAATTAATGTTGCTACATATAAGTTTAGTTAGTACTATTTTGAGGTCTAATTACATTCATTTAAAAAAATAACAAATGAAAAAATATATAATTTACATAGGAATATTAGTTGTTGGACTGTTATTAGGTTGGTTATTTTTTGGTAACTCAACTAATAATGAAACACCTAAAAATCAAGAAACTACACATAATCACGATGAAGTTTCAGAATCCAACCAAATGTGGACATGCTCAATGCATCCGCAAATTATGTTATCTGAACCAGGAGATTGTCCTATTTGCGGGATGGATTTAATTCCTGCGGAATCTGGAGCAGGTGGTTTAACGGCAGATCAATTTAAGCTGACAAAGAACGCCGTGGCGTTGGCGAATATAGAAACCTCAATTGTTGGCATTAACACTCTGAAAGAAAGTGGTATAAAGCTTTCTGGCAAAATAACAGCCGATGAAGATAAAACAGCCACACAACCAGCACATTTTAATGGTCGTATTGAGAAACTATATGTCAATTCAATAGGGGAACGCGTAAAAAAGGGGCAGGCTATTGCTCAAATTTATTCACCAGATCTTGTAGCAGCACAGCAAGAATTAATTACTGCATATCGCATTAGAAAATCGCAACCACAATTGTATAAAGCCGTTCGTAATAAATTCAAAAATTGGAAAATCCATGGTTCTCAATTATCCGAAATAGAAACTACAGGTAAAGCAAAAACACGGTTTACAATTTATGCCCATGTTTCTGGTGTTGTATCTGAAATTATAGTGAATGAAGGTGCTCATATTATGGATGGTCACCCTATTTTTAAAGTGACTAACCTTACTACCGTTTGGGCAAATTTTGATGTATACGAAAATCAAATTAGCCAAATAAAAAAAGGACAAGAAATAACTATTAAAACAAATGCTTATCCGAATAAGGAATTTAAAGCGAATATCACTTTTATAAATCCTGTTTTAAATACAGCAACAAGAACTGTAACTGTAAGAGCTGTGTTGAATAATAAAAAGAATGAATTTAAACCAGGAATGTTTGTAGAAGGGGAAGTTAAGATTATTTCATCTGATAAATCCGAAATAGTAAATATTCCTTCATCTGCTATTCTATGGACAGGAAAACGTTCTGTGGTTTATATTAAGACGAATCCAAATGAGCCTATTTTTGAAATGCGAGAAGTAACTATTGGTAATAAGTTAGGAGAAAACTATCCCGTTTTAGAAGGCTTAAGAAATGGAGATGAAATTGTGACAAACGGAACATTTACGGTTGATGCTGCAGCACAACTACATGGTAAAAAGTCAATGATGAACCAAAAAAGAAGGGAAACTATTTCTGATCACAAAAATCATTCTGAAATGGAAATGTCTACAATAAATAAAAAAAGCAAAGTAGCTATCAAATTTCAAAATCAATTAAAAAATGTGTTGGATGATTACATTAATTTAAAAGATGTATTGATTACAAATAATTCAAAGAAGATAATGGAAGAGGCTAAAAATCTGCTTAACAATTTAAATTTAGTAGATATGAAACTTTTAATAGGCAATAATACGCTTATGCAACAGTGGATGAAATTGGAAAAAGATCTAAAATCTTCAGCTAATTTAATTGCAAAAGATCCAGAAATAAAAGAGCAAAGAATTCATTTTAAAAACTTGTCTTCATCTTTAACGAAAGTGGTTAAGATATTTGGGGCTAATGAAAAACTATATAGTCAATTCTGCCCTATGGCTGATAGTAACACTGGCGCATATTGGTTAAGTAAAAAAGAAAAAATAGTGAACCCTTATTTTGGCGGTGCAATGTTAACTTGTGGTAGTGTAAAGGAAACCATAGAATAACTAATATTACAACAAATTAAACACAAAATTTTATGGCTTATGAAAAAATAAAAATTGCAAAAAAATGATGTTTAATCAGTTATAGCGAAAATGTATACATTACTAACAAAAATGATTAAGCATCTATAAAATCCAACCTTTGTAGGAAGTAGTAATTAAAAAATTGGTATCCAAAAAAACCTATAATAATACTTCTTAAATTATAAAGTAACCACTTCTCTACTCTGAATAATTCTTAACCAAACCTTTTAGTTAATTAAGTGCATGAGGAAAAGTTATACCATATCACTTGTGAGTAAAATTAATTTATAAAAACGAGAAAAAAATATTAGTACAGCAACTGGGATTACTAAAATATACTAACATTTTAACAGGGTACTATAAAACTATATTCCTTGTACAAAATCCTTACTCACTATAATCGGGTAAATTAAGCATTATTGATTATAGTGAGAGGAAATCTATTTCAACCAAGCACTAAATTTAAATGTTTAAAAAGAAACAGGACTAAGGATTTATATTGAAAATAGTAAGCTTTTTGCTTACTGAAAACAAATAATAATTCACTAAGGATGGTAAATATTCATCAAACAGTTGCCACACAAAAGTACTTGCCTTTTGTATTTTTGAAATATGAAAATGACTAAAAAAGAAACAGAAAAAAAAGAAGTTATAAATACTAAGGAAAGTATGCATGATAATATTCAATTTAATAAAGATATTGATGCTATACTAAATAATCCTAATTGTAATGTTTTTGATATTAAACCCATGGACACATCAAAAAAAGATTAATATTTCCTAAAGTTTTTCTTTATCTGTTGGTAATTTGAATCTGATATATGAAACCCTAAATAATGAAGAAAAGTAAATCAATTCAATTTGTTATAGATGATTTTCAAGACATTTATAATACAATAAAAAGTATCTCATTATATCAATATACAAGCTCTTCATTATTCAGAGATCCAAAAATTGAGCTAAATCAAGAAGCTGAAAACATCTATAATCATATAAAGAAATTTGAAAGCGAAAATAATTTACACAATTATCTAACTGTCAATCTCATTTCAATTATGGAAAATTACCTTCAAAATATTCTAATTGAAGTAATTGAGAAAGAAAATGATAAATCTTTAAATTTATTAAAGAATACCGATTTGAAAAGAATATTACTCCACAAGACGTAATAGATGGACCGAAGAAATTAACACTCAGTATACTTAATAATATTATATACCATAACCTCCCAAAAGTGAACTTACTATATAAAATATTTTTTGGCTTAGACATTCTGAATATTAAAGATATCGATATAAAAAAAATGTTTCAGGTTATAAAATTAAGACATAAAATTGTTCACAAATCAAGTATCATAAATGCCCAAAAAGTTTCTGTAAAACTTGATACCTTTCTTGGTTTTATGAATTTAATAAATGATTGATTAGTGAATATCGATTGTCTAATAATGAATCAAGAGTCACGAAAAAAAAACACGGATTATAGACTCAAGTTTTATACAGAAATTTCAACCTCTATGGAAAACCCAATTCTTGAAGCTGGAAAAATTGAAGTGATACAAAACAATATGATTAATCTTTTTGATAAAGAAAAATATGACTATAAAACAAACCACAAACAACTAATAATCAGCAGATTTAAAATATTATTATAATCCTGCCAAAGTCACCAAAGCAAACAACAAAGGCGTGTTCCTTACAGTAAAATCACTGTAAGGAACACGCCTTCTGCTTATGCGCTTAAAATAGGACATAAAAAAACCTCTCAATTTGGGTGTTTTTTTAAAAATGAATTTATTATAATATTTTATTCTTCTTTACTTCTTCATCTATAGGGCCATTCTTTCCCTTATCAAATTGCTTATGCCATTTCCTTAATGCATCTTGCATTTTACCCACTTGATCATCGGTAAGTTGCTCACCTATTATCCAATTTTTATTTTTGTAATAATCTCTCACGAAGTTTTCAGATTCTGCACTATATTTTGGGTGGGCTAGACCTACATTAGCTATATGCCTTGCTCCCCGATCTTTCGCTACTTTTTTTCCATGTGAATTGTTTAACTTATGCTTTGTATATTCTTTAGTCCATCTTTCGCCTTTTCCATTACGTCCAGCAAGTAACATTTTTCCATTTCTAGGTCCATTTATTTGGGTATTTGTCAATTTCAAAATTTTATGTCCAAAGCTAGCTGAAATAAGATGCTGAGCTTCTCTTGATGTACCATCTTTTTGCTTCCCCTTCCATTATAATAAACTCACACCACCTTTAAAATTGTCTTTTGCATAATTAAGTACATAGGCAGTTGACTGAGTGTTTTTAATATGTTGAGGAACATCTTTTGTATAACGTTCTTTTGCCAAAGCATATGCATCCCCACTTATTCTTTTCACTTGACGTTTATTATTTATGTGCCTTTTTTGCACATCTGTATATGATCTAGTCAATTGAATAACATTAACAGGAATCGTTAATTTTTTGCCATTGAAATTATTGTTTTTTATTAGCTGTAGAACGTTTTGTGTAAAGCTTTGGCTGCCCTTCCTTATATTCTTTTGAAGTTGTGATAAAGGGCGATTATCAACAAAATTGAATCCTATCTTCTTGTTACTTTTATTCTGAATTACATGACTAAAACCAAAACTACTTTTACCCTCTTTCTTCTTTTTTACTTGTTCATACATATATAAAAACTTATTAAATTATCATCAATAATTGAAAAGTCTTATTCTCTTTTAATTTTTCTGTTTGTTTATATATCAATCATTTTATAGTCTTTTTAATCATTAAGTTAAAAGGGTTTTTAAGTTTTATACTTAACTACTTTCTATCTCTTGCTTTCTGGGCAGCTCTACGCCCTTTTTCGTGCCTGTCTCCACCAGACCCTCCTTTTTGATAACCAGAACCATCGTCATGAGATCCTCCTAATTTGTGGGTGCCTTTACCAGTACTACTTCTATTATGCCTGTGTCGAGAGCACCCCGATAAATGCCCCTTTGATTTCCCACATTCTGAACAATCTTTAAGTTGTAAAGCCTTCGTGCTACTTGTTATTCTTTTTTTCTGTAGAGGCTGTTGTATAGTACTTGTACAATTGGCACATCCACACCCTTTACTGTGTTTTAAATTTTGTTCTTTTCTTTGTGTAACAGTTTTAGATCGATTATCAACTAACTCAATACCTTGTTTCTCACTACTTTTCTTTTGAGTAACCGAATTAGTAGCTGTCTTGCTTTTATTCTCTTTTGATTTCTCTACTTTTTCATACATATGTCATTTTTTTTAAATTAGCTTTATTGAATATTACGGACTGTTTTCATTTCACTCTTTTTACTTTTCCACCAGTCTCAGTTGCCCACATTCCTAGATTTATGTCTAATGGATTATTTCTTTTTTTCTTGACTCTTTTTCATTCTATCAAATAGATCTTTTTCTGATTCTTTTTTCCAATTCTCTTGACGAGATGCTGGAGTTCCGGGCGCACCTGTTTTATCATGATGTGTTTTTGCCATACTTGCTTGTTTTGCTACTGCCTTTGCCATTAACTCTTCATCTGTATAAGTTTTGGCTTCAGCTGATGGTTTATATTTAGAACATTTAGGTGAATGACCTTTACTGGCATTACACTCAAGGCATTTTACTTGAATAACAGAATTCACACTTTCCTTTGATTTACGCTGTAGTGCCTTAGCCCCCATTACATCCGCTTCTTTCTCTAAACCAATATTATCATTTACCTGTGCTCCATTAACTTCTGTAGTAGGCTTTACACGCCCTTGTTTTTGTTGTACTACATGCCAAGCTTCATGTGGTAAGTGTTTTTCTTGTCCTGGCCCTAAATGTATTTGAATACCTTGAGCATAGGCATGTGCGCTAAGTTGCGCTGGTTTACTAGAGTTATAATGTACTTTAACGTCGTTTAAAGAATGCCCCGAAATACTTTCCATACCTGATTTTAAGTTATCAGGCAGTCCGGTATTATTTTTTTGCTGCTGTACAACCGTTTCCGGACGATTGTCTGTTAATACAATACCTTGGCTTTTTTTTTGTTGTACTGGTGTAGTTGTGCTTTTATTTTTATGCTTTTTATCGGTATACATAACTATTTCAGTATTTTCTTGATTTTATATGAACAATAACAGGGCTTTTTCCGCCGGCGTAATCTAACGCAGAACAATAATTATAATTATGAATTTGATCTTTCAATCGTACTAAATGCGGATCATAATATGGCAAATTTATTTGCTGTCCTATAATTATTTTCTGAATGTATTTATTATAAAAAGGATATTTCCTAAACAATTTATGGGTATCATTTACTAATACAAGCTCATGTTTATAACCTCCATTTATTTTTTTATAGGCCGCAATACCTTTGGCTACTTGATTATAAAAAACAGTTAAAATTTTATCGAAAAGCACTCTTCTACTACGGGCTATTAAAAACAATCTGCGTTTTGTAATTAAATAACCTAGTACTTCTAAATTTTCATAATAACTACAATAATTTAAAGCTTCAGAAATAATAATATTTCGTTGTTCTTCTTCTATTTCTTTACACCAAGATTCCATAACCAATAATTGCTCATATCTCTTTTCCTCATATGTTCCGTTTTTATTCATAAAAGATTGGTTATTATGTTTATAATAATGTTTTAACTGTTATTCCAAATTCATTTAGCTAACACTGATTTAAAAAATTATCTTGCCTATAATAAAGTTTTAACTAATGAGATGCTTCAACAAGCTCAGCATGACATAAATCCTCCTGATTATTTAAAACACCATACTAGTTGTTTTATTGTCTTTTTTTAATTCTCTTCTAATTCCTGTTAACAATTCTTGTTTGGTTACCACAGTATCATTGCGTTTAATAGCGGCTAATGCACAAAAACGCAGTACATTTATAATGGCACCTCCTGCCAATTCAAATCCTTCTGCTACTTTCATCACGTCTATATCTGGGTGTAGTGTACAGGTTCCAGAAAATGCATTTTTCCACAGTGTATACCGATCTTCTGCTGTTGGCATTGAAAAGTGTATCATAGCTTGAAAACGCCTAGTAAAGGCATCATCCATATTTGCTTTTAAGTTGGATGCCAATATAATTACACCTGGAAAATCTTCAATACGCTGCAATAAATAAGAAGTTTGCTGATTAGCATGTCGATCGTTTGACGAATTTGCCGCAGTTCGTTTTCCAAACAAAGCATCTGCTTCATCAAAAAACAGAATCCAATCTTTGTATTGAGCAGTATCGAATATTCTTGAAAGGTTTTTTTCTGTTTCACCTATATATTTAGAGACAATCATTGATAAATCTACGCGATACACTTCTCTTCCAGAAGCCTTTCCTAAAAGCGAAACCGTTAAGGTTTTTCCCGTACCGGGTGGACCGTAAAATAAAGCTCTGTATCCGGGTTTTATTTTTTTAAATAATTCCCAATCGTTCATTAAAGTATCTCCATGGTCCAACCATGTATTTAATTCTAATACTTGGTCCATTACAGCATCGTTTAACACGACATCTTCCCAATTTAAATGTGTGGTTATCTTTTTTGCAGGAAATGTAATACTATGTTCTAGTTTTGGTTTTTTACCTGTAATAAAGTACGTTAACCAACGATTATTTAAACTCAAAACACCATTAAATTTTGGAATATATGGTTCTGTAGTTTCTAACGTTAATACCCGCTCTTTCATTAAAACATGATCAACATCAAAAAATTGCATAACTTCTTTTCTTAATTCAGGCTGTAATGCCGTTACTAAAAACAATAGGGTTTGCCCTGTGGGTAAAAATCCACTATGCTCTTTGTCTACTACACCTCCAAATTCTGTAAACCCTCTATTATATATTTTATTTTGACCAAAAAATATATCCAATACTTCTGGACGAATTTGTGGCGCCAAAGCTAAGGTCATAGCTAATCGTTCATAAACTGTAAGATCCCAGTCTTTTACACAATTTACATAGGGTGTTTCTACTTTTTCTAAATCAGGTAATGGAATTTCTGTCCAATGTCCTACTACTCCTTCATGTTGTAAATAGCTCCCAATAACATGGTCGATTACCTGTTGCAACCAGTCTATTTCTTGATGAAGCGACATGATGTATTCGTTTGTTTCCATATTAAACGAATAAACTTTCTACATCATCTAAATTTGTATTTACCCAAGAAAAATATAGCAATGCAGTATTAGGATTGAGCTGATTGGCTTGTAACATATCCAATACGCACGCTTGTGTATTTATTGTAATTGGCGTAGTATATGAAAGTTCGTCATGATAAAAATCATATTGATAAAAATTGTTTGCCCAAGAAGGAATTTTTGATCGATCACTAATTAATTGACTGATAAAAACTTCTAATTTTTCTTGTTGAACGACCAGCTTTTTTGCTTTAAAAAAAGAAGGTTTTCTTTTTTCTTCACGATGATAAAACTCAATTTCTCTTGCCTGAATTGTTTTTGCGCTTGCATCTCCAAAAATATCGACCAAACCAAAATTTTCTGATTCGGTCGCAATTTCTAGCTCTGCTTTGTCAGAACCTGCAATAGCTAATGTCCAATCTTTGGCAGTAGCACTTTCGGTAACGATATACAACTCTCTAAACGAATATAATACTTGCGTCATTTTGATGATGAGCTCAGATTGAAAATCACTCCAATTAGCAAATTTAACAGATTCGGGAGTGTTACTTTTAAAGAAGAAACTTCCAAATCCGTCAAAAGCTAATACTTGTTTACTAAACTCAAAGTCTCCTTCAATCAAATTGTGTCCAGTGTCTCTTCCCGAATAGGGTTTAGTAACACCTTCGCTAAAATTCCAACTGGCAGGATTGAGTTTTATGCCATTTTCAAAAACTACATCATCAGCATTTATTATATTCTTCCTAAAAATATTTCCTAAAACAATGAGTTCTCCATTTTTAATTTGGAAAAAATCTCCTGGATACATGTGCTGATTCAATGGTTTTGTGGGTATAAAACCATTGGTTCTATTATAAAAACTTCTATAAAATTTTTTAAATACGTCATCCATAATTTTGTTACTTTAAGGTGATTTTCACATGTAATAGACTCAAACTTACGATGCTAAAGCTGCGGCATTTGCTGCGGCTAGTCCTGCTTGTAATGAACTTAAATTTACTTGCGCTTTACTCAATGATGCTTGGGCTGCGTTTAATTGACTAATAGTATCTTCTGAAGCCTTCAACACTTCTTCGTACATATTGCTTGTAATATTGTAAGCTTCATATAAATACTTTTTAAGCGATTGTTTTTTTGTTGAAACTTCTTTCCCAACATCGTCAATTTCGGTACCAATAATAAACTCATACAATTTTGTTGCTTGCAATACTTCCAATGACATTGCAGATTTAGATTCTATCGTTGTTGCTTGTGAAGCAAATACAGATTCTAAAGCAACTAACGTTAAGGCAACAGCATTATTAGCATCCGAACTGGCTTGTGTAACCATTGTAACCAACTCGTCAGAAATTAACGGATTGATTGCTTTTTTACGAATAACTAAGTTTGATAGTTTATTAATCACTTCTGCCGAATAAATCAGTTTATTAATTACGGTATTAATTTCTGTTGCAACCGTTTTGATTTTGGTTTCAGCTTTAAAAGATTCTGTATAAGTTACACCTGAACTTTGGTATAAATCTTTCGCATTATTTACTACAGAATCAACAGATTTTTTATTATTCAATGCTTGTATTTTGTTCGCTTCCGAAGTTGCTAGTTCTCCTTCGAGTTTCGTTTCTTTCTCTGATAATGAAGTTACAATAGCTTGGTATTGTTCTACTTCATTTTCTGCATTTAATACTTCTTGTGTTAAGAGATCAATTTCTTGTTTTTTTCTTTCGGTGATTCCATATCTATCTACTGTAGGAATATCTTGAATTAATATAGTGTCTCTACTCATGATCTATAGTTTTTACGATTGATTTAAAGTTGTTTGTTTTGGATATGATACTATAGTATCTTTTGAAGCATACGGATCATTATATATAAATTGTGCCGTATGCTGGAAATCAGAAAGTGCATTGATAAATTGTGCATTTACAGTTTCATCAGGATTATTTGTGATAGAAACTATTGCTGGAATGTATGCATTTCCATTAATTAAGCGATTTCCAAAGTTATCTGTAGTTTCAGCAGCTAAGGTTACTTGTTTGCTATAAAAAGTATATCCTTTTGATAATTGGATTAAATCTTTAACAAGTTGTCCAAAATCATTGAGAAGACTTTTCAATGTTGTATTTAACACTTCTTTTATAGTATTTTCAATAGATGTAATCACCTTTTGAATAAACTTCTCCGTATCATCACTAGTAGATTTATTTTTAACCAGTGCTAGTATACTCGTATTTAATTTATTCAAATTATCTTCTCCAAGCTTTTCATTAATATCATCAATCTCACTTAGTAAATAAGCTATCAACGTATCTTTTCCTTTATCAGCAAGTGTATAACTTCCTGCAGGAATTTGCTCTGCAGTAGTTAGATTAAAGAAAAAACCAGGCTGCAAATGACCTTTATTTTCTTTTACAACAACTAGTTCTTTTTCAAGAATTTCTAATTGAATATTTAATAACGCCATTCTTTCCGCAATTGTAATACCAGCAGTATTTGCTTTTGAAGTTTTCTTAGCAGTAGTTCCTTTTACATTTTTTAAAGTAGGTTGCTCAACTTTTTCAGCTGTTGCTTCATTCTTTAACGCCGCTATTTGACTCTTAACAACTGCTATTTTTTCAGCATATAATTTTTCAAGTTGCACTCTGTCTTTTACCTCTTCATCAATATATTTTAGCTCTTCAGCTGTCAATAAACCACGAACTAAATCTGTATTATTAGGTAAAAAAACACAGCGATATTGTATGTTACTGAGTGTTTCAACGCCTTGAGAGTTTGTTAAATAAGCAGGATTTTCAAGTATACCAAAATTGATAATTTGGTTACCTGTTGGCTGCTGAAGTGCGTCTGCATTTACTGCATTTAATTGATTTTGAATCAAAAACATTTTAGATGGAGCAGATAAATAATCATCAAAAGTGTTAATAATTCTCTTGTAAGCAGTTGTGAATGTTACCAATACAAATACAACATACTCTTTGCCTAATTCTAAAGATTTCCCTTCCGAATCTTGTAAAACAGGTTTTTCAAGAGTCTTTTTTCCACTAGTATAAATTTTCTGAATAATACCGTTAGTGTTACTTGTATTTGGTGTTATTTCAACATAACGTTTTGCATCACCTTGCGTTACAATTCCTTCTGCATCATTCATGCTAAACGTACCACTCTTACTATTTTCTACAAGCATAATGTAATAGTTTTGCACAGGATAACCGATAGGTTTATCCTTCCCGTCTGCCGATTTTACATTAAATGCACTTTTATAATTATTAAACGAAACGGTATAACTATTATGATCTCCAATAGTAATAGGTATTGCTACCTTAAGATCTAAATTTAACTCTGAATTATTTAAATTATATGCTTCTTCAGTAGCATTATAACCAACACTATAATCTTCTAGCACACCTTCTGCTTGTTTCTCTTTTGTATTTGATGTTGCTAATGCTGCGCTTTGTGTAGATAATAATGTTGTAGTAGCATCAAATTGCTTTGTTACAACGCTTAGTAAATCTTTTACAGAAGTATCTGTAACAGTAGCTTTGTCTGCTAAGGTGTTTGTAGTGACTTCGGCAATTAGAGCAGAAGCTTCCATACTATCTTGTGAAGCTTTTTCGGCTGCATACGCTGTATCATTCATCAATACATATGCTTTGTTACTTTGTGCATAAATATCAGTATCAAAATCAGCTGCATTGATAATGCTAAAAATACTTCCAGCGTCGCTTGCTAGTTTTAAAATAGCATTTGCTGCAATTTGAACATTTGCTGCTGCAACAGCAGTATTGCTTACCGATTTTGCTGAATACTCTTTTGCATTGTTAGCAGATTTCAATACATTAGTAGAAACATCACTATCAATAATGGCTTCTTCATGTATTTTTTTTTCAAAAGCATACTTTGCAGTTGTTATTTCTACTTCTTCTGCCGTTGTAATTCGTGCACCTTGTGCGTAATAGAGTGAAAGCATGGATGCTTCCAATTTTCCTTCCACACTTTGTAGCTCTAATTCTTGTGTGTTTAATGAGGAAATGACACTAGAATGTAGATTTTCATTGTAAGAACTCATAAATTTTATTTTTTAATTTGTTAATTAATTCTAACCTTATTACAGGTTACTTTTCCCTTAGTTTATACGTATACAGTGTTAACCGCTGTCTATTTTTAATACTGTTTTATATAGGTTCATTTTTTATGGTTTAATAGTTAATATGGCCAGGTTACATGTAATGTTTTTTGCATCCACGGTAGTTTTATAATTGAAAATGAAAAAGGAGATCTATTCATTAAAATATCATACGCTCTTTTTTCAACGGTTAATTCCCAGCGTTCTTCAGTATCTCTTAAAATACCGTCTCGCACCAACCAATTTCCTCGAAACCCATTTACAGATGTATCTCCAATGTCTGTCCAATAACCAATAGCAGCCTGAATTAATCCATCTATTAACTTTTTTTGGTCTTCAGTCATTTCTATGGAATCTCTCACTGGAGTATCTGGCGAAAGCCCACAAAGCACTTTGTTTAATGTCAATAAAGATTCGTCCGTTTGTGTCAACCCTGTAACAACATATTGTAAATAATGCACTGCGTCCAATTGTCCGTTTTTAGAAATAAAAGCTTTATCAGTAATAACTCCCAAACGTTCTAGCAGCATTAAAAAATAAGAATTCAATAATACTAAACCAGCATTCGGAATTACAACGCCTTCGGTTGGTAATTTTATTAGTTTTTTATCCATAGGCGATTTTTTATTATTTTTTAGTTCAATTTTTTTATGTGTTTGTACCCTCGATTTTACGATTGGTAGGATGCTTTTATAGGTGACTAATAATGAAGTTGGTAAGGTTGCTTTGATGGTGTTTATCGCTTTGAAAAAATCATGCTCTTTTACCCCTTTTTTACCAGCTGTTTCCCATAAAAGTTCGTTCCAAATATGTGTGTTGGCAATTAATGACCAATTCGATGTTCGCCAAGCAGTAAGCACTTTTTTGACTAAAATTTCTTGTAACACTTTCGTGGAAATTCCATTCATAGAAACCAGCGCAATACTTTCATAAAGTTTCTGTACGTCTGCAAGTTGTTTTTGTTGTGTTGGATATAATTTTAGTAACGATATAATCAAAATTGAAAAGCGAACCGTTTGCGAAAACTTTGTAAGCTGAGCTTCAGAAATTTGTTGATTGCGAATCGTTTTTAATATAATTAATGGCTGTTCTCTTAACAATTCGCTCATAACTCTTTGATAATCAACTGATTTCAAGTGTCGAAACCATGCTGGAATTGTATATTGTTTGATTAGGTATTCGCTTAATAATTCAATCTTTCCATGTTCAACACCTCTTTTAATAGCTTCCGAAAGTGTTTTTGTTTCTATTTCTTCTGAAACCAATTCAAAAATCCGATGTCTTTCAATCAATACAGTTTTTAGAATTTCAGGAATCTTCATTCCGCTATTTTGAATGTGTTTTACAATCGTAATTTGATCTAAAGTTTCAATTTCAGAAAGTTTGTCAAATGTTTTATTTATAAGTGTTTCTAACACTTTTGAAGCTGTATTTTTAGCTTGAATATTTCCAATTGTTTGCTTCCAAAAAATAGTTTCTAATGAAGTAATGATTTGCGAATTTCCAAGTTGTTTTGCGATGACAAATAATACATGAATCGCTTTAAAAATTGATTTCTGTGTAAATGATAAATCGCTTGCAATTAATGCAATGAATTCTTCAAAAGTAATTGCGTCTCGTAACAGTAAAACTTGCTTTTCTGTCTGAACTGTTTCTTGAATAATTTTCCTAATTTCTGTTGGCGATGTTTCCAAACCAACCACAAATAATTCTTTGTATGAATACGTAGTTTTTGAAATTTCAAAGCTTGAGCTTACCGTTTTCAAATTATCTTTTAACGCTTCAAAAAGTATTGAAACAGCTATTCTATAAGGTGTTGCTAACGATTTCCTGCTGTCAGCGATTGCTGCTGTTTCCTTTGCTGTTTTTGCAATTGAAGCTTTTTGTAAAGCAGTTTCTTCAAAAATTTCTGAATCAGTTGTTTTGTATGGTGTTTCTAAGGTCTTTTTATTATCAACAATTGTAGCTTTTTCTTCTGTTGTTTCTACTGTTGTTTCTACTGTTGAAAATATTTCTAAAACCGTTTCTTCAAATAACGAAATAAACGTTTGTTCGTTGCCACGATATGCATCATAGATTACGAACGATTGCCAGAAACAATCGTTTAAAATAGCTTTGATTTTCGATGTTGTAAGCGTCGTTTTTGTTGTTGAAATTTGTTGCAAAAACTTTGAAATCAAACGTTCACGAAGTTGTATTCCGTTTATAAGTATATAGGAAATTAAGGTATTTTCTTGTGCTTTAAATTCCGTTGTTGTGATCTTTTTGGCGCGAACCAATTTTGAAATATGTTGTGCAACAATCACTTCTTGATTTGGCTGTTGTATGAGTTGTAAAATTTCTTCTAATGATGTTTTCGTGAGTTGTAATTTGTGCTCTTTTTGAATCGTTACAAATTCTTGCAAAGACCAAGCCAATGTATTGATTTTTGGATAGTTCAGCACCAACTGAATGGTTTCTTGAATATCAGCAATTGAGACTTTTGAAGTCGCCGAACGTTGCTTTAATGCTTGTAATAATTGGATAAAGAAGTTTGCCGAAGACAATTTTGTGTGTTCCCATAAAACTTCAAAACCTTTCTCCAATAAAACATGTTTGACAGCGCGTAATGCGGTTGCTTTTTTTGCGTTTTTGGCAATAAGATCATCAATAATTTGATCTATTTTTTCTAAGATTCCGAATGCCTTAGGCTGTACTTTTTTTAGAAATCGTTGTGTTCCGTAGTCAGCAATTAATGCCGAAATATGAATCGTTACTTTGTATGTTTTTTTAACTTTAATACTATGATTCCAGAATTTAATAGGTGAAATCGAAATCCATTTTTGAAGTGTTTTTTCTAAGGCTATAAATTCATGTGTATATACTCTATTATTCTGAATATCAGAAGCATATCGCGCAATAGTTCGTTGTAATGTTTCTTCTGAAGTAAACGTTTTTGTTGTAGCAATTTCGTTTTGATACAATATATTTAATTCTTTAAACAAGGAAATAAACGACGTTTTCTTAGTGGTATTTGTGACATTAGAAGTTACAAAATGATCTAAAATAGCAAGTTTTGTATGCTGTTGCTGCTTCGCTAACTTTTGTACGGCAAATGCCAAGAATGCATCTTTAGAAACTGAAGTATGTTGGTTTTCAATACAAAATTCAATTCCGAATGTATATAAATCAAGCTGATTTACTTTTAAGGAAGTTGTAGTATTTAATTTAGATAAAAAAGAAATCTGATGCAACACATTTTTCGATTGTGAAGGCGATAAAGCCACAAATAAATTTTCAATCGCAGCCGGAATCAAATCTTTCAAAATTGTTTTCCAAGTAGTTGGTTTTTGTTCAACATTTAATACGATTTTTTGAAAACGAGCCACATCTAATTTTGATAAGTTAATCACCAATTCATTAAACTCATTCTTGGCTGTATTCGTGCTTCTTCTGGAAGGTTGATTGAAATAATCTGTTGCTTTTAACCAAAAATTTTCTTTTTGTTTGGCCGTTTTTACACGTGTAAATGATTTGTTATGTAATTCTTCTGATAATAATTTTAAAATTGCGATAAAACCTTTATCTACTTGCGAATATTCATTTGCGCGTTCAATTGCATTTTCTATCAATTCAAGCATCGCATCATACGACAAATTGAAATGATTTGCCATTTGCTCAACTGTATTTCGAACAAAAGAAATCTTATTAAAAATGGTTCCTCTATCAGTAAATAAATAATTTAAAATCCACAACCAAATATTCTTTTTAAGATCATTTGTACTTGTCTGAACAATGGTTTCTTTCTCTTGAACTTTTACAAATTCTTCCGAAAAGTTGATAATTTGTTGATGATTATTTGGTTCTAATCCTGCAATAATTTTTTTAATAATAACATAGGGAAACTGCCAAGCAATACGCTTACGAACATTCTTTTGCTTTCCAATTTCTTGAATCATTTGAATAACATCCAATCTATTCTTTGTCAATTGCGAACGCATTAATTGTTCTGTTGTACCATAGGTTTCTTGATAATTCCATGGCATCATTCCTTGCAAAAGAAAATCACGCAACACATTAATTTGTGTAATGTGTTCGTTGACAATTTCTAAGGTTTTGTCACCGCCTTTTGGATACATAATCAAGTCGTACAATGCTTTTCGTAGCGCATCTTCCAAACGTAAAGGAAGTTCACTGAGCATATTTTCATACGTAATTGCGCCCAAATCAATAGAAAGTTTGCTAATCTTCAACGTTTGATCTTCTGGACAAATATCAGTAAACACACGATTAACAATGCGCTTCATTTTATAGGAACTCCACGTACTAATATCCGTTTGTAATGTATGTGCCAAACTTTTAGAATCAAATGATGTAATCCATTGACAACGCGTGACGATATGTGATCCTTGATTATACATGTGGCTGTGGTGGTGTTGCTTTAAGTTTTTTTAATAGTGTAATAATGCTTCCTGCATTAGCAGTGGCTACTGTTGTGTCATAAGACGCTGTTATTGCATTGTAAATATTGGCGTTATACCAACTCACATACAATGGAATTAATGTTTGTATATTTGTTGTTGTAGCGTATAAAGGAGTCGCTTGTAACTCAATAGGCAATTGACATTCTATGAAATAAGAGAGACGTTGTTGCCATGCTGGCATACTAAAATCTTGAATGAAATCTGGAAAAATCCAAAGCAAAGCACTTTTAAATATCGGATGATTAATCGATATTTCATCTTTGTGATTCCACGTTGCTATCATATTCCATTTGAAGGTTGTTTGTCCAATGTTTGCAGCGTACCTTGCAAATTCATCATACTTATCAGTAGCTTTTATTTCTGTCCAAACAGATGAATCACTTAGTATAATATCTACAATACAAGCAGGCATGGTGTCAAATGCGTTCGCTAGGTCTATACATTCTTTATAGCTTAATGAATGGGAAAATTTATAATAAGCATACGTATTTTGTTTGTTGAGTAATTTTCCAATACATACTTCAAAACTCCCAGATTGTAATAACAAATTTGTTTCTATGGAAATCATACCTTTTCGTTCGGTAATCATCCATAGTGCAATTTGAATTTGTGTACAGACCGTTTCTGATGGAAATGGGCTTAGTACTTCTGAATTTTCTTCAGGAGTAGTTTCGGGACCTACTTTAGGAGTAGTTTTGGAAGTAGCTTCAGGATCTACACTTGCTTGTATGAAATTGATATAGAAAGGTCTCAATGTCAACAATAAACTTAGTTTCAACGATAACGTTGCATAATCAAGACAATCTTGTGTTGTAATTTTTTGTTTCTTATTTGCCAGTGCTATGTCAAATACACCATTGTTTTCATACGTATGTGTCAAGATGTTTTGAAACTCTTTTTTTGTACTTTTTTCTACTAGATACTTCTCAACTTCTTCAGCAGTGTGACTTGAGATATAGTCCAATGTTGCTTGTCGTTCACTAGCTGTCTCTGGAATCTCTCTTTTTGATAATGCTACAATGAGTTCTGGTGTAACTTGTACGATATTTGTGTATAGTTTTTTTGCACCAATGACATTATAAGCTTTTGTTCGGTTGTACGATAACAGCGCTAAATTTTGTAAATACATACTTTTAATAATCACCTGATCTTTTAATGCATCACCAGAATATACTGTGCCATAAATAAGTGTGTCAATCACCAAAGGCGATTCGCCATGACGTGCCAATAAGTGATCGAGCAAATCGTTTCTACGTTGCAGATTTACGGTATCTTTTTCTGTAAACGTTAACAATCCGTACATATATGAATTGTATGGATCATCTTGATATTGCAACCACTTTTGATGCGCTAAAGATGTTTCTGATTGTGATATTGAACCAAAATTGAATATTTCATTGTTGCGCAATAATGGCTCAACATTGGGAACACTTGTATACAATGATTGATAAAAGTAGGTTGGAGAAAATACTTCAAACGGTGCAGGATATTTAGGGTTTGCTTTTTCCTGAGCAGATTTTATATTGTTATAATGTTCCAAATCTGCTGGAGTTTCGGTGTTTGAATTTTTGAAAGAAAATAACTTGTCAATATTTGCCAATTGTGCAAATTGATTGCTCAATAATTGATCAAATAAACTTAAGTATCCTTTTAATTGTCGCGATTGTGCTACTTGAAAATCAGCTGTATTTTCATTAACTGCATTGAGTCCAACAGCATATGCTTCTGGAAATGTGTTTTGAATAGAATAGTAACTTGTAATATCTCTAAATCTTCCTTTTGGAAGCGTTGGTGCTACTTGTACAGCAGCTACTTCATTGATTTGTGAACTCGATTGCTGCAAGTTTGCCAATTCGTCAATTAATGATGTATTTAGTGATGCATTTAATGATTTTCCTTGTGTGCTAATTTGAAGGTTTGATGCAGTTGTACTTGTTGAAAATGATGCTGGAAAATCAAAGGTTATAATTTCATTTTCATTGCAAGTTGCAGGTTTGTTATCGTCTGTAAAAGAAACTCCTGAAATAGATTTTACACCTTCAATTCCTTGAATTATTTTTGTGATTTCAAATGGTTGAATCGAATCTTTTTTAGCTTGAATACTTTCAGAAGAAATCCAGCCGTTTTCTAATGTTGGACCATTAAAAATTTCATTGGTCGTTTCGCCTGCTGCCTTCAACTTATCATAACCTGTTTGTGTCACATCAGAAAAAATATAATTGTTGATAGTTTGAATCATTTCGGGAAGAATCGTATTGATATCGTATCCAGATTCAAGCTGTAACCGTCCATTAATTGTATATATTTTTTGCGCCAATATTTGTGGCATTAAAAACAATTCGCCTAAGTTTCGACAGCTATTCAACAAGTAAAAAGTTTCACTAATTGCGTCTGTGTCTATTTCAGACGAATCAGTCACAGCTGGATCACTATATGTAGTATCAATTAATAGATATACCAGATACATACCGTTCATGAATGGGAAATTTACAGGAATCGGCTTAATGATGACATTTTTCACACTCGCAATTTGATCAATAATATACTTTGTATAATCTTCAATCGTAACTGGTGATGTAGTCAAAATATCTTGCGGAACATAAAATTGATCATCTACAGTTAAATCGCCATTTTTCTGTGTCAAAATATCCTTCATCGAGAAGTTTGCACAATAGCCAAGTTCAGTAAATGCATAACATAATTGCTCCAAAATAGTCACACCGGGATCACTCGGATTTAAGTTTGACCATTCCGTACTACTATGTTTTTGGATATAGGCAAGTCCTTCCGCTTTGAGTGATTTAAAATCAAGCTCTAAAGGAAGCTGTCCATCTATGATGTAATTTTCCTGTGTCATAAGTGGTACTTGATTAAATTGTTCTTGGTGATATTATTTAAGGACGGAACAAGGATTATTCCGTCTTCTTGTGGTATTTCTTGCTTGCCGTCTTCAGCTTTGATTTCTTTTGGATTAAAAATTTTAGGAACAACTTGTATTGAAATGCTTTTCACTTCTAAAACGCTGTCGTAATTGTTGATAAACGAAGCTAATTGCGCTGTGTTCAATCCTGTGTCAACCGTAATTTGTGATTGCGCACTTGTAATCCAAGGTGCTAAATAGATATTAATTGCATTGTTAATTTCTTTGGTAACTGTTGTTACATCTTCATCACTTTGGAGTTGAATATCTGCTATAATTAGTATATAATTGAGCTTAAAATTCTCTACGGAAACATTCACAAAAGGGGAAACTCTTTCTTTAATATAATTTTGAATTTCCAATTCGTTACATTCACTTAAAAATGGCATAAAAGCATTAGTTTCTGTAGCTTCTGAAACTCTTTTGATGACATACATAGTGGCTTTTTTTGCTGTATAAATAGTTTTTGAATAGTATACTTTAGGAAACTCCAATCGAATAACATTGAAATAATCTTCTGCCGTTACCAAACGATCTTTAGTTTTTAAACGTGTACTCACACGTGAATTCATTTGCTGATTTGTTTCTGCGGCTTTTCCGTCAAAAGAAGCAAATGGTTGTATAGTGCTTAAAATTTCTGAAATTGCCGTTTCCGGAATCGTGATTACATTCGCTTTAATTTGTGGTGTAACTGTTAAAAAATCATTTGAAGGAACAATACGTTGCAGCGTGATTCCGTTCGTTTTTAAAAATGATGTTTCCGAAAAATTATCAGGATTTGTTACTGCGCCAATCGCAATCCAAAAGTTAGTTCCTGCAATGGTTTCATGGTCGGTTGTAATATCTGAAGGAATATTGATGGTAATAATTCCTGAACAGGTAAAACAATTTGTTCCATCTGCAATTGATGTGAGCGTTTTCCAACCATCTGTACTCAAATAAGAATACGTTACTTCGTTGGTCGGAACAACTCCTTCAGTATATGTGCGTGCCAATTCAAAATAAAAACTCACTTTTGCTGGCACAATCAAATCTTGTAATTCTAAAAATAATTGCCCTTTTGATGAAAATGTTGGTACTAATGGCAACCCTGTCAACGAAGTAATAGTTCCGCTTTCATCTCTCACTGGAGAACTTCCAAGCGTTGTATATTTCTTGATGATTTTTTCCTTCGTATTTGCTGTATCATACACTTTATAATTTTGGAATGGTGTATTGTAAAAGCATTCTAGTGGATATGTTTCGTCATTTTTTGAAAAATCATAACTCGAAACAGCATTGTAATCTCCTGAAAATAAACTGACTGTTGGAACAAACGGAATATTTGGTGGTTGCACCATTAGTAAAGTACTCGATGGGGCTTTTATTTTGGCAGCAATAATACCTGCGTTATATATTGCAATAGCGCCAACAACATTCGGATATTCAGCAATACCAAAACCTACACTTGGCGCTGTTAATTCCATCTTTAAAAATCCAGTAGTGCTTTTATTTATTAATAATAAAGGTGTTTGTTGCAATGTTGGATCTATATATGTTTGTGTATTTTTAAAGCTTGAAAAATCAAAAGAACGCACATTGTTTAAATTGGTTGTGTCAAATAAATTTTGATTAGTTACTGCGTTTTTGACAGGTTTCCACAATCCATTTTCTAAAAAATTGAAAGAAACTTTAAAAGCCTCATTTGTAATGTCAGTTGTTGTGCCTTCTACACCTTGAATTTTTTGTATTTCATTTGTATTAGCGCTAGTGAAAAGGTCACCTATAGAAGAAAAGAATGATTTAGGACTCTTCTTTTGTATGACTGCTTCGCTTTCTGAAGGTTCACTACTAGCAGGAATGTTGCAGAGAATACCTTTCATTGCTTGATCTTTACAATCTGTCGCGCTTAAATTATACTTGCCTTCTTCAAACTTATTGTATTGACAATAATACGTTGCAAAATCAAAATCAGCAGGAAATTTATTCCATGTAAGATGAATTTTCACATCACTAACTGGTTTGCTAAAAATTTCCGCACTTCCAACCATAAAACTTTGATCAGCAGTTGGCGAAGGACCAAGTGGTTGAAACGGTTTTTTAGCATTCAATTGCCCAAAATCATTATAAAGCTGAAAATTTTGTAATCCGGTTACAGCAACATTGATGTCTAAGGTTTTTATTTTTGGTGGATTTGCTAAGTTTTTAAATTGAGAAAACTGCATTTTAAACAAAGGCCAATCGCACGTATAACCATCAGGGTTTTTTTTGAACGCGGCAATTACAGGATCGGTTGGTAGCAATTTAATTTTCATTGTTAGCGTACCATCAATCGTCATTGGTAACTTAAAACTTTGTGTTGTAAAATTGCGTACAATTTGACTTTTTGGAATTTCAAACCAAGCTTTTTCTGTGCTTAGATAATATTTTGTGTTTTCTTTCAGAATATCTGTAAATGCGGAACTCGAAAATGTAAAGTTGAGCGTAATTACACGCGATGTTGCTGCAGTTAAATATAATAATGGCGAGCCAAATGTAATTGCCATTTTGTTAGGTTTTATATCTGAATTTGGTTGTGAACCAAAGGTTTTCCAAGTTTTAACTGTGCCAGATTCATCTTTAGAAATTACATTTACAGGCGGTAATTTTTGTAAATATAATTCTGAGTGATATGTATGTACCGTTTTTTGAAAAAGTGTATATGCGTTTGCAATTTTTGCAGGATTTAGCGAAACATTGTTTGTTGTCTGAAATAGAATAGCTTGTTTGTTAGCATCCAAACCAGCGGTAAATATGGTATTTCTTGGAAGTTGAAATGTGGCTGTTTTTTTTGCCAAACTACTACTTGCAAAAACTGTATCTGGCAAAACATTATTAGGTGTTTGCTTTAAAATATCACTGTAATAAAAATGTAAATGCTTCTGAGACAACGAATTAATCTGTACTTGATAAATTTTCATCAAACTTGTAAATGTTCTCAGTAAAATAGTATCTGGAAAATGTCCTGGAACATTTTGTACCGATTCCAATTCAGTTTCGGCATACGAAATGCAATTGCTGTAAAATGCAAATACTTTTTTTCCTGTACTGTATAATGCTTTAAAAAGATCCGTTTTTGTAAGTTTTGAGATGTAAAAATATTGCTCATCTTCATCACATGGAGATGTTGGCAATCCTAAAACAGTCCAATAAGGCAATTTACCTTTGCTTTCTTTCCATATTTTTTTATCGTATTTCTCAAAAGCATATTTATGGATATCATGAATTCCAGGAATATCTATAATTGTACCTTCTGGCGAATTGCCATAGTTGAATAATTGTTGTCTCAAATCCAATAGTGACCAAAGAATATGACTGTATGTGTTTGTTACATTTGTAACAATGTATGTTTTAAGATTGTAATCAATACTAGATTTTTGCGAGTAATGTGTCCATCGTTCAATAGTTTGAAATACAAAAATAAGTTGGTCAAATAGTTGATTAAAGGCATTCGAAATAAACGTATTATTGATCTCTATATTTAGTAAAGCAGCTTCTAATTGTAAACAGGTATTGATGAATAATGAATATGCTTTTTGAAAGGATGTTTTTGCAATAGAAGCAACTAAAAACACAGGATCTTTTAGTAAAAAAGGTGACCAATTACCATTAATTTTATTGGTTTGATCGTAAAAATTAAATAAGGAAGCAAAGTCAACTAACAAGCGTAGATTATCGGCTTCTGTTCTACTATCAATCAAACCAGCAATAGGCACTAAAGCTTTCTCTAGTGACAGTATTACGTTATGTTGATCGAATTTATTCATTGATTATCGTTGTAAATTTGTACCTTCTTTTATGTAAAAAGGATACACATAATTATGTCGTGTATTTGTTTGGTTATACATGTAATTGATTGCTACTTCAACCAAACCTGATTGTAAATCTGCAAATTCCACTACTACTGATAAAACCTTAATTCTTGGTTCATTATCTAAAAGCGCTGTTTTAATAGCCTCTCTAATTTCGCCTTGTAATGTTGGGCGCATTTCTTTAAAGAAAAACGTCTGTAATCCTGAACCAAATTGAGCTTCAAAAGGACGTTCTCCTGAAGTCGTTTGCATGATCAAATTGATCATTTCATTGATGTTCGTTTCATATTTTGTAAGCTGCAATTGACAGTTTCCCGCAGAAAATGTTACAGGAAACGACCAGCCTGAGCCTAGAAACTCTTTTGCTATGTTTGCTTGTTTATCCACCGATCATTACTGTAAAACACCCTAATACTATTGATCCACCATGTGCGGTTGAGTCTCCTAAACGTGCGGCTGGCATTCCACCAATCATCACGGTTGCTGATCCTTTTACAATAGAATCTGGCGGCCCTACACAGACTAACATATCGCCAACACGTGCGGCTGGTAATTTTCCAATTAAAACCGTTGGTTCTCCTGGACCTATAATTGGTCCGCCAACATGTGGTATTGGAGGAACTCCTGGTGTTACCATTGGACATTCGTGAAAACCGGTTAATCGTGCTGCTGGTGGCATATTTTATCTTTTTTTAATTAATCATTACTATTGCTCCTTTAACTGTCGTTTGTGTTCCGCCTTGTAAGGATGCCGTCATACTTCCTTCTGCTGAAAATTCCATTTGAGCAGAGTTTTTAATGTTCAGTCCTTTTATTTGGACATCGCCACCAGAAGATTCAATTGTTACTCCCTGATCGCCTTTTAAGCTTAGGTTCTGCGTAGCTTGAACAGTAATATCTTTATCACTCTTAATGATAATCCCACTTTCAGACATAACAATGCTGTTGTTGTTTTGATCTTTGATTGTAATTTTCTTGTCTTCATCGCTAAAAACAGCTGTGTTTTTACTTGGTGTTTCTAGCGTAAGTATTTTTTTTTCATCATCAAATTTGATGTTAATTCCAGATTTAGATACAATAGCTTTGATCGTATTTTTTTCATTTGGATCTAAACCATCAAAAGGTTTATTATTAGACGAACTATACATACTTCCTAAAATGATTGGATATCGGGGATCTTCATTTAAAAAACCAACAACAACTTCATCACCAACTTCAGGCATAAAAAACGCGCCTGCGCCAGCTGTGGAATAGAAATTTGTTAATCGCGCCCATAATCCTTCACCATTCGGATCAAATAATGGAATGTCTACTAATACACGATATTGACTGTCTGGGTCTTCATACATGTTTTTTACCGTTGCATTGAACAATCCTTGAGCGCCAGGCAATAGACCAGAAGCTGGTGGCGCCATTACATCTGGTTCTTCTGTAAACCAAACTGGCGATAAACCAACAGAAACTTCTGTTATCCAGTTTCCGTGTCCAATGAAATGATGCACATTAGATATGATATGATCACCATCAAAGCGATCGCCCAATCCTGCGAGTGTAATATATTTTGCGGGATCAACTAAGTTGCTTCCTTGAAATTTTACATCTCCTTGAATTTTAGAATACGCACTTTTTACCAACGCCGCTTTCGACCAATTGGTCAAATCAGCACTTTCAATTGGCGCTGTACTTTGTAATTCATAATCAGAAAGCCCAACGACTTCCGATAGTTTTTTGGACGATAAGTTTCCTGGACCGGCGTAACTACTTGATGCATCTCCCGAAACTATTTTTTGCGTGGTAAAATTCCAAGAAGTAGCTTTTGCCGAACCTAATTGTGTAACAGCATCTAATGATGCATTAAACTCTAATAGATTATCTCCATATGTAATTTTTAACACAGAAGACGTATCACTGCTTGGATCAAATACAGCTACTTTTCCGTTTAAGGCAGTGACAATCATTCCGTTTGTTTCAGCTCTAGCCAATAAAAAATCCCAGTCAGTTGCATAATATTGTACTTGTTCTGGCCATTCTGTAGTTGTTGCGCTAACATCTGAGCTCAATCCACTATATGCACCAATAATTGTACTCATAATGTCACTGTCTTTTTTCTTTGAATAGGTCAAACTTTTACGCCCAACAATCATTTTTACAGCTTCATCACGACATTCAACAATTAAAACAGAACCTTCAGCGCCATGAATACGAATGCTTTGCTTGGTAATGATTCCTTTAAAAATTACTTCGTTTTTAGAATCGTAACCAGCTTCAATCGTAACAGTATTTCCAGGCACAAATGTACTAGATGAACTTGCTTCAAATGTTTCCGTTGAAGGAGTTCCGTCAATAACAACAATTTTTGCTATCGGAATTCGGTTCACACCTTTTTCCACTTCAACAGATTGTACGTCAATAGTATCAGGAATAGCATTTCCATTAGTTTTAATGGTAAAAGTGACTAAACCGCCGCTTGTTATTGTTGTTGATGCACTCATATAGTTTATATTGGCTTTATTATTGGTGGAAATAATAATTGTTGTCCACCTTTTAATTGTCTGAATTTGTTTAAATCATTGTATTTCGCAACTTGAATGTAATAGTATGGCGAGTTCCAAACTTTCGTTGATAGTTGTGGCAGGCTTTCGCCTTGAACAACCTCTACTAAATGAGAAATATCTGGAGAACTTTCACTGTCTTCTTTAGTTCGCTTGTCGGGCGAAATGTATTTTCCGAAACTCAGTGAAATTTTTGCTCTTAACGGGCTTCCATCAGGTTTGAATAGTGTGTACGTTGTATCAAATGATTTTAATACGCTGTAAAATACAAGATCGCTTCCCCATTGAATTTTCACAAAATTAGGTCTATGAATGTCGCCGTTGTATGTGTATACAATGTCTTCTAAATTTTGAATTTCCTTTGTAAGATCTGTTCGTTTATTATCAACAACACCTGTACAATCTATAATAATGTCAAAACTGAGACTGTCGCTTGGTGTACTTTTGTATTTTTGTGATGTTGAACTCGTATCTATCGGTTGTTGTTCATTGTATTCAATAGTTCGACTCCATTTTATAGACTCTGGATTAATCATAAGATTATACGGATCACCAGACACAACTTGTGTAAAATTTTCATCTTTGTAACCCGTTATTTTCATATATTCTAATGCCATAATCGTAATCTACCTGTTATATTTTTCTCGTTTTTGTGCTTCAGAAATCATACGCTGACAAGCTTCTAATACTTCATTTTTTAGTTTTGAAATATCGTAGGATGTACGTTTTTCGTTCAAATTTTCATGAACCGTTTTTATCTCTGTCTTTATGACTAATTCTCTGATTTCTATTGGCATAATGCGAGTTGAATCCTTTTTATGTTATTTATTTGATATTGAAATAATTGTAAGCTAATTCAATCGTTTCGATCAATATTTCGCTTTCTTGCGATTTTAAATCAGAAACTGCATAACTTACAGGATAAGCATTGTAAAACGTCCATTTCTTCAACACAACACCTTCATTATCAAGCAAATCAACAGATACATCTTGTGTCTTTATTGCTATGCTTAGTCCGCTATCAATTGTATTTGAACACCAAGTAATTAGATTTGATCCTGTTGGAACAATGGCTCTTTTAAGGACTAAGTTTTTACTGCTACTCACGGTTGGCAATCGATACTTAAACCGATTTTCTCCGCCACCAGCTACTTCTTCCATACCAAGTTCTTTACTAATTCCTGAGACTTCTTTAAAAGCCGCATCGTCACCTTCAAACGAAAGTGAGAAATAGAACCCAACAGGATAAGCAGCATTACTATCCATTTGTGATAATTAGTTGTTCGTGTGCAATTTCTAAGGTATCTACTGCTACTTCGTTTCCATCAGATTTTAAATCGGTACTCGTAATTTTTGTTGGCCACGCGTTATTTAATGTCCATTGCATGGTTACTTTACCTTTTTCATCTAAAAGCTTTATGATTACAGTTCTACGTTTTATTGTGTTCATAGAAATTTCTGCATGCCAATCCCAAAATGTGTTGTCATTGACAAAAACACCACGTTTCATTGTAATATTTCCATACTTTACAATGCCAGGCATTTTTTCAGTAGAGAATAACGGACTATTACTTTTACGGTATTCTATAATTTGATTTTCTACATCCATTCCAGAAACTTCCTGAAATGCGACTCCTTTTAGCTCAGTTCCTAGATCTACTTCAAATCGGAACTTTGGCATGGGCCATGTTGCGCCTTCTACACTTCCATCATCTGCCATAATTTTATATTTTTTTAAATGTTAATTTTTATTTTGTTTAAATGATTTTACTTCTGGTTATAGATTAACTAGAAGTTGCTTGTTGTTGTTGGAATGTCAGTACAATAAATTCAGCAGGACGTACTACAGCAACTTTGATAGTTACATTCATAAATCCGTTTAAAATATCATCTGAAGTCATTGTTGATCCCAGACCACATTCTACAGAGAAAGCACTAGCAGCAGTTGCTCCTTGCAATCCTCCTTCTTTCCATATACTTGTAAGGAAACTTCCAATCATTGTTTTAACAGCTTCCCAAGTGTTTTTATCATTTGGTGCAAATACGTACGCTTGTGCTGCCAGTTTACACGATTGTTCTAAGAAAATCATGGTTCTTCTCACTGAAATATAACGCCAATCTTGACTGTTTCCATCAAGTGTTCTTGCTCCCCAAATTAGAATTCCAAGTCCGTTAAAAAAACGAATCGCATTGATTGATTTTCCTGAAACTGCATCTATATTTAAGCCACCTTGTTGGGATTCTGATAGTTTTATTGGTAGCGAAGCTGCGCCAACCATAGAAGTATTTGCAGGAGCTTGCCAAGGTCCAACCTCATTATCAGTTACCGTAATTACACCAGCCATTCCGCCACTTGGTGGCAACATGTTTGCATCACCTAATACATGATTGATAATGTTGTTATATGTTTTACTTGCTGCAATTAGTGAATTGTTATACTGACTTACCGTCAATGGCGTTCCAGAAGGATTTTCAATGTTCCCTATAATAGTTTCTACCGTAGCATTTGGATCGTCAGCTGGACTTAAAAGTGGCTGTAATTGCTTTAAATCGCCACCAAATAAATTTGTATAATCTAAGTCAGACGTTTGCATAATAGTTGTTCCTACAAACGGATAATAAGCCGCTCCGTAGTTTAATCCATTGGCTCCTGTATTGTCACGGAATGCTGTAATATCATCCGTATACATAATAGGATCAGGATTTCTACCACCAATAATATCAAATATAGAAACCGCAGTTTGCATTTCTTCACATTGCAACAACATTTGCTGCATCAATGTTCCATTGTTTGCTACAGAAAGTAATGTAGCTTCAGGACATATATACATGGTTGGTTCTTGTTCATTTTTCAATAAAGCAAGTCCACCAGCAAGATCATTCAGTTGTACATTTGGATTCACAATTTGATCTCCTGGAGTCATTGGTTTTCCTGAGGCGGGTCCATAACTTCCTATAGATACGATATATGCGTCTCCGCCACCATTTTCGTAGAATAAACGAATGCTATTGTATAAATAGTAAATAGTGTTTGCATCGGGAACAATAGAATAGAAAGTTCCATCAATTAAAACATAGTCACCTTTTTCTGGTTGACTTTTTTCTGCTACTAAATAGTATTGCGGACTATATTGCTTTGCTGGATCTGCTGGCGCTGCTGGATTTGGCAGCATAAAAATTGCCTGAAACTCTGAAAAGGATGTAATCTTGGTTGGTACATTTGCATACGATTTCCCTTCGTACATAGCTTGTGGTGTATATCCGATAAATGCAGGAACTGCAGTAGCCACTGGGACAACTGAGTTTCCAAATCCATTGACCTCATTGATATAAACACCTGGAGATTTAATTGTTGATAGATTCATAAAACATTCGTATTAATTATTATTATTTTAAATTGTTTTGTATTCATGTGCTTATAGTTCTTGTTTTTTATCAGTCGTATGAAACATTCATATCATCATTTCTTCATATGACAATTTTTAGTCCTAGATATCTCATATATATATGTACATTAGTGATGTTACTTGATCTGTTCCATTTTCTTTGTATATCGCTATTTGACTCGGATCAGGATATGGTAGGCCTTTAAACACCACCTTTGTTCGTTTACTACCTAATGTTTCTGTTTTGCTTATTAAATTAAATTGGTGTTCTGGAACTTCTTTTAATGGTATTTTTTGTGCTCCTGAAGAGAAACATAATGCTTCTATATTGTTTTGTAGGGTTACCTTTTCTGGAGTTCCAAAATTGATTGCATCTTGTGCCTTAATATGTAATTCATCAAAATGTTGTTGGCTATTATTTATAATATTATACTTCCACTGGGTAGCCCTCGCTGTAAAGTGAATATCCAACTGCGTTTTGGAATACTTTTTTTGAAGAACAATTAAGTCTTGAAAATTAATTTGTAACATTCCTAGGTTTGAAGGCATTCCAGAAGTTTGAAACTCTTGGTTAAGAGCAATAGTTTCTCCTTCTTCTTTAATTCGATTGCTATTATAAGAAAAATGTCCTAATGTATTGACTGGACATGCTGTTATTTGATAAAATGCATCATTTAGTGTACTTATCGTAAACTCAAAAGAAATAGCATCTGTTACGCTTTTTAAATATTCTAAAAAATCAACGCTAGTTTGTCTTTTATCTCCACAAAATAAAAATCCGGAGGAGGTTATCATCAGTTGATAACCATAACGTTTCATTAGCTCTTTTGTACTATCTGATGGTGTATAAACGAGCCCTTTACAGATACCATCTTTATAGTAACTATGGTAGCTATTTATTTCAAATAATGTGGAATACGATGCTATCATTACGGTTCTACTTGATTTGAAATTGTACTCACTTGCTTATTAAATCCTTCTATTTCATCTGTAGCAATAGTTACTAATTTCATATTATAAATTACAGATGGCTGGTATTTAGCACCTAATGCAGTCCATAAATTTTGCATTTGCATATACCCTTCTCCCTTTTGTATTTCGAATTCTAATTTTTCTAACCCTGTCGGAATGGTAGCTGCTGTTCTAGCATCTAAAACCTCGTTAATCTGAAAAAACTGAATCGTAGTCGTTAAAAACTTTAATGCTTCATTGTAATTATCGAAATTAGGGCTTACCAATATATATATGTTATATCGTTGTGTTGGGTTCTGATTGACATACGATCCGTTTGTGGTCTTTTGTTTTCTGTTATAGAATGGTTTAACGGTTTCTTGCTCTATATGAATAATAGATATAATAATTTTGTTTTTATTTTCTAGAGGCGACACACCTGATTGATCGACTAATTTATTGACTAGAACAATTTCTTCATCGAGTTTAAACTTGTTCTTAACAAACTGATTAAACACCATTTTTGTGTATTGTAACGCTTCTTGAATCATGAATGATAAAACTACCTAACTCTCCTCAAAGCCTATGACCTAAGCCATGTACGATTTGTATACAAGCATAGTTAAATCTCTTTTTATCGTAGACAATTCATAGACAGTTACCAAAAAGACATGAAAAGACAACAATCAGTATCATAAATGTTTTTTTAATCAAATGAAAGTTGATTGATCTAAACTGTACTGACAATAAAACTTAGGGTATGGCTTAAGTAAATTAAAATAGGTATAATTTTAACTCGCAAATGATTGCAAATAATGACGTAGATTTTGCTCTTTGGAAAGCGTCATTTTCCTTTTAAGTCGGTATTTATGGGTTCGTACACTTTCTTGATTGATTCCTAAAACGTGACGTATGTCATCATTAGACATGTTCATTTTAAGATAACAACAGTACTTCAGGTCTTTTCCTGTAAGTACAGGAAACCTATTAGTCAAATTTTTTAAAAAATCAGGGTTGATGCTCTCAAAGTATATTTTAAAATCATCCCAATGATTTTTATCACCTGTAGCTGATTTTATCGATTGATTTAATGACAATAATTCCGACCTTGTTGTTAGATCAGTATGCATTGCTAAATGTTTAATACGTACCTTGATTTTATGAAGTATTGCTACTTTCTGATCGAGCTCTAATGTATATCTTGCTAAGTTTTTATCACTATTTTGTTTAGCTGCCAATGTTAAAGATGTATTTGGCTTTAATGAATTCTGTGTACTTACCTTTTTCAATAACCCAATTATTGATTTTATATTTACTGAGATACCATTTGCAATAGCATCTTCATAAGATTGCACAAAAACAGTTGCATCGTCTGGAAAGTTAATATGCTTATTTTCAAATGCTCTTGTTAAACAAATAACCGCTGTTTTTAATGGAGTAGTATAGTTAAGTAATGATTTTATACTATTTTGATTATCTCTAAAGTGCATAATAATTACTCTAGGTTGTAATGATTTAGATATACTTATACAATCTGACATTCTTGTTGCTGTCACACAAGCAATCCCTTCTAAAACACTTACCTTTTCAATAATGGTAGTAAGTACTGTTGGCATATCACTCGCAATAAGTATGTAATCGTTTTTAATCATTAAGATGTTTTAACTATCTTATTATTTCGTAGGCTTCCAAATTTAATTACAAATACTTTACTGTTATCCAGTATAAACACCTGTTTTATTATTTATTCATATCAAAAGGTCATTAGAATTGAACTTACAATAAAGAAAACTTGAATCTAGGAGGTTATATTCTTTTATTAAATTGACTTAAAAAGAAATAGAAGAATATCGGGGCTTATTTTATAAAATAAACTAAATGGTATAAAAACAAAAAAGACCTACTGTTTCCAGTAAGTCTTTAAGTGAGCCCTGAAGGATTCGAACCTTCGACCGCCTCCTTAGAAGGGAGGTGCTCTATCCAGCTGAGCTAAGAGCCCTTAGCATTAATATTGTCGGGGTGGCAGGATTCGAACCTGCGACCTCCTCGT
>Ga0209291_1000330_pt1 | contig 46006 bp, 39 predicted proteins | sample GOMGulsemesocosm_FD_184633 | JGI IMG/M metagenome (GOLD analysis project Ga0209291, IMG submission 184633) | Methane-oxidizing microbial communities from mesocosms in the Gulf of Mexico - GOM9B Gulf of Mexico (SPAdes) (version 2) | ecosystem: Environmental > Aquatic > Marine > Cold seeps...
CCGAGGAATTAATTGTCCCAAAAGTCCCTGAACCACCTTCACCCGCAAGCGCTTCACCTGAACTAATACTCTCTTTCCAAGAACTATTACCTATTTGCGTTAAACCCTGTTCGTTGGCAAAGTTAACTAAGGCAATACGTGATAATGGTTCTGATGTACCATTACTGTATGTCGCTCGAATTAGACCGTCAGCACCAATATCAATACCCGTTAATCGACCAACAGCTAAACCATCTTGCTCTAACGCAGTCACTTCAAAATTAGACGCAAACTGCGTTGGTTCATTTGAGTTTGGTCCAGAAGCATCTAAATTAAAGTCAATTGCTATCGTTTGAGTATCATCTGCGCCATTTGATAAAATGGTACTACCCAATGCCTCGGTAATAAAACCGCCTGAGGCTGCATTAGGAAATTGCGCGATAAAATCACCTGACGAATCAAATTCCAAACGACCACCGATGACTGTTGTCGGACCAGAAACAGAACCACCTACACGTAGGTCAGTTACAGCGTCACCATTTGGATCAGCTAAATCGATCATCGTACTATCAACGGCCGCAAACACTAACCATTTGTTACTGCCCGAAGGAGCAGCTGCAGTAGGGTCTTCTTTAACAAAGTAATAGGTCATAATATGACTATCACCGAGTGAATCGAAAGTAGTCACTGAGGTAGAATGGTTGTAGGTTAAAGCGTCTGAGTTATCAAAATTTCCTGGCGCGCCTGAGATATATGAATCACCCGCTGGCAAATTCATGCGAATATCGACTTCACTGGTTTGCGTCGGTGCACCCGACGACGTAGGAATAAGTACTGGCTCTGCGGTACTTAAACTAACCGATGATGATGAACCATCTGAGTTCACTGGAAAACCTAATAAGAATCCGCCTCCTGAGTTCACCACAAAGTTGCTATCGTTTAATTTAAATTGACCTGCTCGAGTATAAGACGTTTCTAAAGAGTCAAGTTCTGGAACTGTCGCAAAAAAACCATTACCCGTTATCGCTAAATCCAAAGCATTGTTGGTAAATTGAATACTACCCTGTTGGAATTGCTGAGCTACATCTGCCGTCAAAACTCCGTCACCTACTTTGGTTTTACCTGCAGCGAGCAAAGAAGACGCATACACATCTACAAATTCCGCACGTGACTCTTTAAAGCCAGTGGTATTAACGTTCGCGATGTTATTTGATGTAACATCCAAATCTTTTTGAGCAGCATTCAATCCGCTCAACGCTATATTAAATGACATAATTGCACCTCATATAAAAACTGTTTATCTTAATTATTTCTAAATTTTGTGAGTATTCACGTTTCATTGAAATAACAGTGGTATAAATTTAACTTGGTCCTAATGAACGGTAAAATTTAACCTTCTGATACTTCCACCACCTCTGCTAGTGCCATCGAACTGCCACCATTAAGATTGAGTAAAATATTTCCACCTGCACCCGCTAACGTTACACTTTCTACTTTACGATAAGTCATCGCTTGCAACTCAGACGCTTCACCGTCAACTAAACCGGCAATTCTAAAACGGTATGCACCTTCAGGAGCCGGTTCTCCATTCGCCATATTACCGTCCCAGTTAAAAGTAAACTCTCCTGCAGCAACACTGCCAACAGGTACCGTTTGAATAAGTTCACCAGCAGTATTTTCAACGTAGATATTTACATTACTCGCCGCTTTATCGGTAACCATCTTACCTTTGACATCTTCACCTTCAGCCATGCCAAAAACATTATCGCTAACCAATACGCTACGACCAACTAACGAGGAGGCCTGCAATGCTTGGCTAGAAGACATTGATGAAGCAAATGATGTAAATTGCTCATTTAGCGTTGCAACACCATCAGTTGTAGAAAACGCTGTCATTTGAGAAATCATTTCATTGTTTTCAACAGGCTTAGTCGGATCTTGATGAGAAAGCTCTTTGGTTAATAACGCAAAAAAATCTGCTTGCGTTAACATACCATTGTCATTTTCAGCTTCTGGAGTTACCTCATTTTGCCAACGAAGGCCATCTAAAGGATTCGTTCCACTTACAGTTTCCATATTCATTCCACCTTTAGTTGTTACTTGCCTAGCTGCAGAGTTTTGTTCAACATATTTTTTGCTGACTCTGCTAACTGAACATTTGTTTGATACGAGCGTGAAGCGGAAATCATATTGGTCATTTCTTCAATCACGTTAACGTTGGGTTTATAAATATAACCATCTTTATCTGCCATTGGATGCCCGGGGTTGTGCTCAACGGTTAAAGGTTTATTGCTTTCAACAACACCTAAAACTTTTACACCTACAGAAGAATCTTCTTGCCCTGCGGCAGCTTTTTGCATCGCAGCGGCAAAAACAGGATGCCGTGCACGATATGTTTTATCAATACTACTGCTAACACTATCGGCATTAGCAATATTGCTGGCAGTAGTATTTAAGCGAACAGATTGAGCGCTCATACCGGTGCCAGATATAGTAAATACGTTAAATAGGCTCATATTTATTGTCCCGTAATGGCTTTCTTCAAGCCTTTTATCCTGCCAGTCAAAAATTGTAGACTCGCTTGATACTGCATTGAGTTTTCTAGATACAAGTTTCGTTCCACTTGTGCATCTACCGTATTTCCATCACCTGTATCTGGTTGATCTGGCATTCTAAACTGCACGCCATTATTGAGTTCACTACGAACATCAAAATGTTTAGCGTGTGTACGAGTCATACCTGATTGTTGTTTTTGGGAGGCTTGAACTAAAGCTGTCTTGAAGTCCATATCCCTTGCTTTATAGCCAGGTGTATCTGCATTTGCGATATTACTAGCAATTACTTCTGCGCGTTTAGCGCGAACCGCAAGTGTTTGCGGATGAATGCCTAGTGCTTGTTCAAAATTGATAGCCATAGTGTTACCTCCAAATCAATGAAAGTAACCATACAATATTTATGCCACAGGGGATTTTATAGGGGGAGATTAATTCTTTTTTTGGTAAATAATACCAGGATTACAGCGAACCATATCAAAATTTTGGTTTAAACCAGAGAGTGATTCTGAGGCTCCTAGAAATAGAAATTTTTTAGGATTTAATGCCCCTTCAAATTGAGATATTATTTGTTTTTTAATTTCAGGAGCAAAGTAAATCAATACGTTACGACAAAATATGATATCAAACCGTCCCATTAAACTATAGCTATTCAATAGATTCAGTTGTCTAAAACTCACCATCTTTTTAACTGAGTCTTTGACTTTTGACATACCTTTATCACCATTTTCAAAAAACATTCTTTTACGTTCCGCAGATAAACCGCGTGACAAGGCTAAACTGTCATAATGTCCATACTTGCAATGCTCTAGCATAGTATTAGAGATATCAGTGCCAATAATTTGAACACCACCAGAAAAAGAGCCGGGATTACTTTGTTGAAACTCTGTAACGGCCATTGCGATAGAATATGGTTCTTGACCGGAAGAGCTTGCCGCAGACCAAATTTTTAAAGGCGTTCTTTGATTTTTGAAGTCGGGAAGTAGGCGTTTTTTTAATAACTCAAACGGGTATTCATCACGAAACCATAATGTTTCATTAGTGGTCATAGCATCGATTACCGAAGCGCGTAATTGTCTTTCCATAGGGCTGAGAGTACGAGTGACTAGATCACCTAGTGTGGCAACATCAAATTTCGCCATTAAAGGCGCTAAACGACTTTTCACTAAGTATTGCTTGTTATCACCTAAAACAATACCACACTGTTTCTCTAGAAAAACTCTAAACTGATGATAACTGCTATCATCAAGCTGTCGGGCTGACACTTCGATATTCCACCTTAAATTATTTTTGTGCTTGTTTAATGGATATAAAATACGCTAAACAACATTGTATTTAATTAGCACTGTTTCCCATTTCATCTTTCTTCAACCATTTCTTAACTGCTGTGGCTAATTCGTCAGGATGAAATTTTGGAATAAAGTCTTCTGCTCCAACTTTTTCAACCATTGCATTATTAAAAACGCCACTGAGCGAAGTATGCAAAATAACTGGCATAGCTCTTAAGCAATCATTACCTTTTATTTCAGCGGTTAAGGTATAGCCGTCCATTTCAGGCATTTCTATATCAGAGATAAGCAGAGCTACTTTTTCAGTAATCGATGAATTACAGTCTTCTGCTAAAACAAGCAATTGGTCTAAAGCGTCTTGACCGTTCTTAGCTAATAACATATTCAGACCTAAAGGCTCTAACGCTCGTCTAACTTGATTACGTGCAACAGTTGAGTCATCAGCGATCATGATAACGCGCTCTCCAATACTATCACCGATGGTAGCGTCTGCGACATCTTCACTTAAGTCAGTTGAAATAGGACTAATTTCATTTAGAATTTTTTCTACATCTAATATAGATACCATTTTCTTTTCTATTTCAGTGACCGCCGTTAGATAACTTGACTTACCTGCTCCTTCAGGGGGGGGCATAACATCTTTCCAACTCAGGGTTACAATTCGTTCAACGCCACCCACTAAAAATCCTTGTACACTTCTATTATACTCAGCAATAATTACAAAAGAATTCTCATCAGGGATTATTGCAGGGCCACCCGTCGATTTACTCAGGTCAATTACTGAGATGGTTTGTCCACGAATTTGTGCAACGCCTTTAATAAAAGAATCTTGCCCAGGTAACGTAGTTAAGCGTGGGCAAGGCATTACTTCTCGTACTTTAAACACATTAATACCAAAAAGTTGCGGTCCGACTAAACGAAATAATAATAATTCAAGTCTATTCTGCCCTACCAACTGAGTACGTTGATTTACTGAGTCTAAAATTCCTGCCATACAAACCTCATATTACTTATTTCACAAAAAGGCACACTTCTTGATTGTGCTTACTAATATTATATTTAACGTTCAATTTTTTGACGTTTGATGCATATTCGTCTGCATTTACTTATTTCTAAGTTTATACATTAATTAAGCATAGACGAGTATTTTAATTTCCCTAGCAAATAGTTGACAAATTTATGACTAAATTAAAGATTTTTATCATTATTTCCGTAATCTCAATGTCTTTATTAAATTTAGCTTTTGGCCAAACAATGAACAGAGAGCAACTTCAAGATTTTGTGGAACAATTTCTAGAAAATAATATTCCATTGCCAACTCAAGGTAAAATGACGGTTTCTGTATCTTCAATAGATCCTAGGATTATCATTAAACCTTGTTTATCTTCTTTAGTGGCAAATATACCTCAAAATCATAATGGTAGAAACGTAAATGTAAAAATAATTTGCAATGATCCAGCACCATGGTATCTTTTTATTCCTGCAAGAATTCAAATGGTCGTTCCCGTAGTTGTGGCAAAAAGCATCATTAGTAAAGGCAGTAGAGTTGACGAATCAAATGTTATAATTGAATACAGGGATACTCGTAGAATTCGCGGTGAGACGCTTGATGACACTAGGATAATCATAGGCACAAGAGCTAAAAGAAAGTTATCAGTAGGTACTATTTTAACGAAAAGAAATATTTGCTTTGTTTGTAAAGGAAGTCACATAACGATTATTGCAAAATCTGATTCTTTCATGATAAAAACCGCAGGAATAGCACTAAAAGATGGTGGAATTGGCGAGCAAATACGCGTTAGAAATGAAAGTAGTGGAAGAACGGTCACAGGCCGAGTATCAGCTATCAACAAAGTCGTAATTAATCTATAATAATTGTTAAGTTATTAGGCTGCTTGCCGATAACAAGATAGTGAATATAAACCCGTTATCTATAGGATAGTATTATGGCTATAAATATCAATAACTTGTCAAACAATAGTCAAGTAAAGCAAAAGCTTGATCAACAAGTACAAGTTAAACAACAAGTCACACAAAATGCAGCTAGCAGTGAACAAGTTAAATCGGCTGGTAAAGATTCTGTTTCTTTAACACCACAAGCTAAACAGCTTAATGAGTTACAAAAGAAAGCAAATGACGCTCCAGCACTCGATCAGAAAAAAATTGATCAACTGAAGAAAGCAATTGCAAATGGTGAATATAAAGTTGACCCTGAAAAGCTTGCCGCAAGCATAGCAAATTTCGAATTTAAACTAGGTTAATAATAACTGTTAACCTAATCACAGGAGTTTATACGTGATGACCGCGTTAGCAGCAGAGCAATCAATTGCTCAACAATTACAAAACCTTCAACAGCTTGAAGATCTGCTTGTCTTAGAAAAAGAAGTATTGCAGAATCAAGATCCTGAAGCTTTAATTTCTTTAACTGAGAAAAAAAGTAATTTACTTCAAACTATACAACAACTTGATGAGAAAAACGCTCAAGACTCTGTGTTTAAAAATGAAATAGATTCAGGTATTCATCAGAAAAAAATTGCCGAAATTGAAGCTATTTTAATTCGCTGCAAAAACAAAAACCATGTCAATGGTCTTGTCATACAACAATCATCACTTGCTGCTGAACGTATGAAAAACTCCCTACTTGAAAATCACAACCGTTCATCAATGACTTACAACAGTAAGGGCAAAAAAAGCGGTGGTCTAAGCAGTTTAGGTATTAAAGCTTAAGCTTAATATTAAACTTGTAGGAAAAGTAAATATTGTCACTCATTTCACCCGTGGCATTTAAATTTATTATATATTCTGAAAATAAAAAGCCTCAACTTTGAATTTAGTTGAGGCTTTTTGTCATTAAGAAATACAGGGGTTATTAAAGCTATTTTGGGGCTTAAATCAAGTTTGGTCAGTCACTATCACTTATCAGACTTAACGTCTTAAAATGCATCTAATAAAGGTGCGAGACCAGATATCATCTAACCAAACAACTTACCTAGTTTTTTCTTCACTTCGTCTTCAAGCTTTTTCTTTTGTTTGTCTTCAAACTCTTTCTTTTTGGCTTTCACTACATCTGAATTCATCAGGTTATCTAGTGCTTTATCCGTATCATTAATCAAGGACTCTACATCAACAAAAGACTGCTCTCCTTCACTACTTAAGCCTAAAGCTTCAGTTAACTTGGAATTCAAACCTTTTTTCACATCCGTTTTAAAGCCGGTTAATTTATTCGATACTTGTTTCATCATTGATTTCTTTAACTGATTATCTAAAGGTGATGAAACGGATAAGCTTGGATCGGTGATTTTACCTTTAGCTTTAATCGTTAATGCTAATGTTTTCAAAGACTGAACCGTATCAATAAATAACCGACTTAAATGAGAAGTCCCCGTTCCTGTATATTTCGTATTATCAAGGTTCAGTTTGTTTTCACTATCAAGTTGATCATCAAGTAATGAAAAAGTACCATTGCCTGATAATAAGCCACTATTAAGTTTCAATTTAAAAGCGCTTGATTCTTGTAGTGACACATCCTTTAGGCCAACTTCAGCTAATTGCCATTTACCCTCGCTTTTAAGTACATGATTCTGATCTAATGAAAAATCCAGCGCTAGTGTTAACTCACCAGAACCCTGTACATTATTACTTTTCACTTCCACGATGCTCTTATTGCCACGTACCCAATGTTGGTGCGTCAATTCTTTGCCATTAATGGCAAATTCACCTTGCGGTAATATTAATGAAAAATTGGCTTGTTCAATAAGTACATCGGGTATAGGTGTTTCATCGTAAAAATGTATAAATCGCCCACCACCTGTTGATGCTTTAGCTTCTTTATCTACTTTAGACGATTTAACTAATGGCGCTATGGTCTGATAGACAGTATCAGCGTAGCCAAAATATTCACGCGCTTGCTCACCAAATAACAAATGAGCAAAGTCAGCACCGTCTACTTTTTCGAGTTGATACTTGCTCTCAATGTTTTTCCAATCCGCATTAGGCGCATTTTTTAATGCTTTAGTCTGTTTTGATAATAACTCTTTTGAAGCGGTTACCTGCTGTTTAGCTTGCTTAACAATGGCTTGATCGACTTTAAATTGCTTTTTCAGCGCTTTAAACTCTTTATTAAGCTTTTCAATATCAGCTAAAGTTTTAATTTTCGTATTGCCTAGTGCCTTTATTTTTTCGTTATAGCTAACCAAACTGTTCTTATTCGGTAATTTTTCATAAATATCGTTAAGTTTTTTCTTTTCAGTTTGATAACTTTGCGCTAAAGCTTTACCGTGTTTAATTGTTAATAAATCACTATTATTAAGTAAATCATCAACTTTCGGTAAGCTCATATCAAGTTTTGGTAACGCTGACTCATCAGCCGCAACAGTACCCTCTTCGATTCCATCATCACTAGCAGTGTAGACCTCACCTGCAGTGGCTCTTGGCTGGTCAATACGTAACGCAATAATATTTAGTTCGCTAATATATATTTTCCCAAATAGATATTGCCAAACATCCACACCGGCTGACGCTTTTGAAAAGCTCACTAAGTTATGCGTAGGTTTTTCTGGATCTGTTGCCTGAAAACCTTCAATATTTATTGTTAATGGCGTATACGTTATTTCAACATCACTGACATTAACCTCTGCACCTAAATACCACTCTCCAGAACTCTCTATGCCTTTTTTGACTAAAGAGTCAGCAAAAAAATAAATAAAAGTGATAATTAATGCGATAACTACAAAAAAACTGGCGAGTCCTTGCCAGCGAATAAAACGACTCATGACAACGCTCCTTGACCAGAAATCTGAGAGTAAACACTGTAAAATTTTGATGCTTTCAATGCTTTAACAATACGAAACTTATCAAAGAATGCCTTAATGTGTATGCGGTATTTCTCAATTAAAAAATTACATAGAAAATAAAGTGGAATAGCTAATAAACAGCCAAGCACCAGAGCACCTAATGTATAGGTATGATGTAGATGAGCTAATTTAAACAACGAAAATTGATACAAGGTATCGAATAAAGGCTGCAAAGATTCTGCTGTCAATAATGACTCACCAACCATTATTATTAAGGAAGATAATAAATAACTTAACCCTTTAAAGAATCCCCAAGCTAATATAAAACCACCTATGTTCACTCGGAGAAATAAAACAACGAATAGAAAAGCAATATTATGTAGCGTTAATAGAGGTGATAATCCAACGATAAAGCCTAATGCAATAGCGAGTGATATTTGTCTTGTTGAACTTTCGGAGTTCAATGCATGAAACAGTTTAGCGAATAATGAGAGCATATCTTTTCCTTTTCTATTGTTTTCATTTTTATTAATTTATAGCGGTAAATAACTGGATAATGAAACTATGCAGTTTCCTTGCGAGTAAACACCCAATCATTGCCTTGACTCAAATCTTCACTGTACTGGTAACCAGCAATATCAAATGATTTAAGTTGTTCAATATCTGTTAAACGATTGTCAATAATATAACGAGCCATTAAGCCTCGTGCTTTTTTAGCAAAAAAACTGATCATTTTAAATTGACCATTTTTCCAATCTTTAAATGCTGGTGTGATGATTTCACCTTTAAGGTTTTTCTTCTTCACTGCTTTAAAATATTCGTTCGATGCTAGGTTAACTAACGTTTTATCACCTTGTTGAGCTAATGCTTCATTGATATTATCGGTAATAATATCACCCCAAAACTGGTACAAATTAGTGCCACGTTCATTGACTAATCTTGACCCCATTTCTAAGCGATAGGCTTGCATTAAATCAAGCGGCTTTAGTAAACCATATAAGCCAGATAATATTCGCATATGTTTCTGCGCAAATTCAAAATCCTCATCACTAAATGTCTTTGCGTCTAATCCGGTATAAACATCACCGTTAAAAGCTAACACAGCGGGTCGTGCATTATCGACAGTAAAAGGCATTGACCATTCACCAAATCGAGCAGCATTTAACCCTGCCAACTTGTCGCTGATTCCCATCAGTGTTGAGATATCAACGGGGGTTAATTTTTTGCAATGCCCGATCAATACCTTACTGTGGTCTAAAAGCTCAGGCTGAGAATATTTATCTGTAGGTAATGGCGACTCAAAGTCTAAATTTTTAGCTGGAGAAACAACAAGTAGCATAAAGGATCCGTTTAATGGCAGTATCAAAATATATACGCCATATAATACAATAAAACGGCTAAACATGAAGAAAAATGATAATCCTACGCAAAACACGCCTAAAAAAATGTCAAACATGCTTGCTATATATCGAAAATTTGTTACAAATACAGCTGTACCAAGCATTACATCAAAGATTTATAGCTTTTTTAGCCATTTATGTTGTAATAATTCTCCAATTTGAAGTTTCAAGTTAAAAAGGTAAAGGAAATGACTAATCAGCTTTCACAATTGAAAAAGATGACTACTGTAGTCGCTGACACTGGCGATATTGAAGCAATCGCAAAATTTCAACCTCAAGATGCAACCACTAATCCATCGCTATTATTAAAAGCAGCTTCACTTGAAAGCTACCAGCACTTGCTCACAGGCGCTGTTTCATGGGCAAAAGAACAATCATCAAGTGCAGAGCAACAAGTCATTGATGCTGCTGATAAGTTATCAGTACTCATTGGTTTAGAAATATTAAAAACGGTTCCTGGCCGTATTTCAACAGAAGTAGATTCTCGTTTATCTTTTGATACCCAAGCTTCAATCGCAAAAGCGCATAAACTTATAGCTATGTATAAAGAAGCAGGCATTAATAATGATCGTATTCTTATTAAACTTGCTTCCACTTGGGAAGGAATTAAAGCTGCAGAGCAGTTAGAAAAATCAGGCATTAATTGTAATCTGACTTTATTATTTAGTTTTGCACAAGCACAAGCTTGTGCGGAAGCAGGTGTTTTCTTAATATCACCGTTTGTTGGACGAATTCTCGATTGGTTTAAAAAAGATACCGGCAAAAGCGAATACGCTGCAGATGAAGACCCAGGAGTGGTTTCAGTAACAAGCATTTATAACTTTTATAAGAGTAAAGGCTATAAAACGGTAGTGATGGGGGCAAGCTTTCGAAACATCGATGAAATTCGTCAGCTAGCGGGTTGTGATCGTTTAACGATAAGCCCAGGGTTGCTTGATGAATTAGAAAAGAGCAATGATATCCTTGAGCAAAAATTATTTAGCCAACAGCCTGAACTTGCAAGTGGAGCCAAATTATCTGAAAGTAGCTATCGCTGGGCAATGAACGAAGATGCGATGGCAACAGAGAAACTTGCTGAAGGAATTAGAAATTTCACCATTGACCAAATAAAATTAGAAAAACAACTTACTGAGCTGCTTTAGTAGTTATTTTTCATACAGTTAGTTCTATTAATCGACTAAAACAAGTTACTTTACACTCAATTGATGCTGTTATTTATTGCGTTAATTATTTGCTTATCATCTTGAATGTGTTATTAAAAAGGTGCTGTTAAATAAAAACGGAGCATTCTATGGATAAACTTCAAGATGTATTGGGCTCATTTGGTAAAAGACCAAAGTCCTCGGAAAGCACTAATAAGAAAAGAAAATGGCGTGAAATAGAACAATTGAAAGAAAGATTTCAACTAGAAAAGGAACTAAAAGCTTATGAAGACTCGTTAGAGTTTATGCTGGAAGATTTCTAGTTTTATTTCAAAATGAAAAAACCCAGTTAAAAACTGGGTTTTTTATTGCCGATAATTTATCAATCTAACTAAGTATCGAAAGCATACACGTTAGGTTTAACCCCCACTAATTCCTTTAACTGCTCAACAATCAGGTAATTAACCGGCACAAGTATCAAGGTAATAAAGGTAGCGAATAATATGCCAAAGCCAAGAGATACGGCCATTGGAATAAGGAATTGCGCTTGCGTTGATTGCTCAAACAATAACGGCATTAGACCAATAAAGGTTGTTAAACTTGTTAGCATTACCGGACGAAAACGTGATGCACCGGCAATTAATACCGCATCAATAAGTTTCATGCCTTCTGCTCGTTTTTTATTAATAAAATCAACTAAAACCAATGAGTCATTTACCACAACACCAATGAGCGCCAGCATACCGAGTAAACTCATGATGGTTAACTCCATGCCCATGATCCAGTGACCTATAACCGCACCAATCATGCCAAAAGGTATTACACTCATTACAATAATAGGTTGTAAATACGACTTAAAGGGAATGGCTAGTAATGCATATATAATGAAGAAAACAAACAATAATGCCCAAGCAAGCGAGCCAAAAGATTCACGTTGCTCTTTCGCTTCACCTTCAAGGGAATGGCTTACACCTGGGTACTGCACAATCAGCTCGTCTAAGTACGCTTTTAAATCAGCCTGCAATACGGTCATATTAGTATTTTCTTTCTCAATATCTGCACTCACATTAGCGGTTCTAAAGCGGTCAATTCTAGAGATGGTAGAGGGGCTTTTACCCGGTATTAATTTTGCAACATGAGACAAAGGTACCGAACCACCACTTGGCGTTCTGACGAGGATATTCTCTAAATCAGCGGTTGTACGGCGCTCATCTAATGGTAAACGTACCATCACTCGAACATCATCTCGGCCACGCTGAATACGTTGAACTTGAGAGCCAAAAAACGAACTCCTTACCTCTTTCGATATACTCACTCTCGTTAACCCTAATGCTTTACCTTGTTCAGTCAACTCAATTTGCAGCTCTTCTTTACCGTCCGACAAACTATCTTCTATATCAAAAACAGTGGGGTAAGTCGCTAAACGAACTTTCACTTTATCGGTGATCTCTTTAAGTGTTTCTAGTGAGCTTCCTTTTAGCTGTACATTAATAGGATCTGATGAACGCCCTATTTCTGCCCTAAAAGTGATACTTTCAGCACCAGGGATCGGGCCGATTAACGCTCGCCATTCTCTGACTAATTGCGCAGAGCCTATAGACAAACTTCGGGATTCTGGTGGTGTTATTTCAAATCGAACACTCCCTTTGTTTGTGGTGCCACCTCTACCGCCAGTGATTGCTAACACATTAATAATGATGCTTTCATTTGTGTCTTTATCAATATATTTTTCACGTAACTCTTCCGCTTTCTCCGTCATTTTCAAAATATATTTATTTGTCACTTCAAACGGAGATCCCGCTGGCAAGGTTAATGAAGCCCTAACTGTTTCACTAGGTACTCTTGGAAAGAAAATAAATTTCGTCCAACCACTCATAATCAACGTAATAATGATTAAGAAAACGGCAACAAAGCCAAAAAAGGTCGCGGCTTTAAAGTTAATCGCCTTTTTCAATAAGGGTTGATAGTAACGTAAAATTGTATTTTCAAAACCATCAGCAAAACGTTGCTGAAATTGACTAAACTTTGATGTTTTAGTTTTTTCACTACGTAACTTTAAATGCTTTAAATGTGATGGCAGAACAAACTTAGATTCGATTAAAGAAAATAATAGTACTGGGATCACGATAACTGGAATTTGTGCAAACAATGCCCCCCGTGCACCTTCAATAAAAGCTAAAGGTAAAAAGGCCGCTACTGTGGTTAATACGCCAAAAGTAACCGGTGTAGCTACTTCTTGAGTACCACGAATGGCTGCTTGCTCGCCCGACTCTGAAGTTTTCAAATGGGTATATATATTTTCTCCCGTGACAATGGCGTCATCCACCACAATACCCAAAACTAAAATAAAACCGAACAAGCTTATTATATTGAGTGTTATGCCAAAAAATGGCATGACAATGAACGCCCCCATAAATGAGATAGGAATGCCAATAAACACCCAAAAAGCAATCGACGGACGTAAAAACAAACTCAATAATGCAAGCACTAAAATTCCCCCTTGCATCGCACTTGTTGTTAACGTTGAAATACGATTTTTAACGATTTGTGAATCGTCATCCCAATAACTTAATTCTACGCCTTCAGGTACATTATCTTGTTGGTCATCTATGTAGTTTTTCACTGCGTCAGCAACATCAATGGCACTTTGTGGGCCAATACGGTAAACATCAATAAAAGCAGCTTGTTTGCCATTAAACCTTGTTCTAACGGGTGTTTCTTCAAATGCGTCAGTAATGAGTGCAATATCAGACAAATGTAAAATAGAGCCATCTGTGTGTGTCTTTATCGCAATTTCAGAAAATTCATCTTTACGGTAGGCTTGCCCTTTTGACAACAATAATATGTCGCCACCTTGGGTTCTTAAATTACCTGCAGAAACATCCGTGCTTGAATTACTTATTGCTGCTGACACCTGGGAAATAGTTAAGTTATATTGCTGTAATTTGTCTTGAGGTATTTCAATAGAAATTTCGTAGTCACGCACGCCACTGAGATCGACTTGAGTAATGCCTGGTACATTTAGCAAGTCATCACGTACTTTTTCTGCATACTCACGTGTTTCTTTCTCGCCATAAATACTGGCCACCGTTACAGAAATAACTTCACGTTTACGAGTGGCCAACGAAACAACGGGTTTCTCGGCATCTGCAGGGAAAGTATTTATCGCATCAACACGGCTTTTTATATCTGCTAACACTTCACGTGCATCGTAACCACTTTCAACCTCAATGTTAACCGATGAAGCGCCTTCAGAAGAACGGCTAGAAATTTGTTCAATCCCTTCTAAATCTTGTATTGCCTCTTCTACTCTAATGGACAAACTTTTTTCAACATCTTCAGGTGTTGCTCCACGTAAGGAGACATTTACGTTAATACGATCAGTGGCAAATGATGGGAAAACTTCTAGCGGGATCCGAACAGATAAACTAAATAAACCTCCTATTAAAATGGTGATCAGCAGGAGATTCGCCGCGACGTGATTTTTAGCAAACCATGCGATCATAATGATTCACCTTTTGCTTCTCTATCGGCTTTACGCTTAGCCATTTCTTCACGTTTTTTAGACCCTTGGTTATTTCCTTTTCTATGTTTATTTCTTTTATTTTTAACTCTTCCTTCAATAGCAACCGGCGTACCTGAGCTTACCTGGCCCAATGAAGTAAGTACTAACTCATCACCAACAGATAGTCCTGACTTTATAATCGCCTGCGTACCATTTTTCCAACTAAGACTAACTTCTTTCCGCATTAATAAAGCATTTTCTACGGTATAAACATAACTACCTTGATAGATGGCACTGCTAGGGATCACCAAAGAATTACTTAATGCTTTTCCCTCTATTTGAGCGGTTACGTACTGGCCTATTTTAATAGGCGAGCCCAATGAAGTTTCAGCATCGTAAGGGCGATTAATTTGGGCGACAACATAAAGCTGTTGTGATTGCTCATCAATCGCACTTTCTGTGCGAATTATTTTCCCTTTCCAAGATTGCATCCCCATTAAATCCGATGTGAGCACTACATCATTTTTGCTCCCTTGTTCACCTATATCACGATACACTTCAGGTAAGTTTATTAACGCTAAATCTTTATTTTTAATAGGTAAGCGAATTTCTACATAATCAACAGCAAAAATGGTCGCCAGTTGACTATTACTTGTAACGACTTGCCCTAGATCCACTTGTTTCTTCAAGATGCGTCCTGCATAAGGGGCAATAACTTGTGTGCGTTCTAGCGAAAGCTCAGCTTTATCTAATTTTGCTTGCGCAGAAAGAACCTGTGCTTTTGCTGCTTCAAGTTGAGGTTTACGTAATACAAGCGCACTCGCTTTTTTACCATTGCCTAAACGTTGCCAATCAGCCTGAGCCTGAGCAACTCTTGCTTTTTCTTCGAGCAAGACCTGATTAGCAGACAATAAGCTGGCTTGTGATACTTTAACCTCTGAGGTGTAATCTCTGTCATCAAGTTGAACGAGAATATCGCCTTTTTCAAAAAAACCACCATCACGAAATTGCTCACTTACCTTAGTAATTTGTCCTGAAACTTGTGCAAACAGTATGCTTTGGGTGCGAGGTTTTACGGTACCAAAGCTTTCGATCATCACTTGGAATATTTCAGGTACTAATACTTTTGTTTCCACTGTCATCTGAGGAGCTTTAGAAGGTTTTGAGCGTTTTGATTTTGGTGGATTACTTGAAATGAGGAACATCAACAATGCTGTTACACCAATAATTCCTCCTAAGATCGTTAGTTTTTTCTTTAGGCTCGTCTTTGGGTTTGTTGCTGTACTTGAAGAAAATTGTGGAGACATAATTATTCAGCCTTTGCTTTTGAAGTGGTGGCACTTTCATCAGAGACAGAAAAGTCGCCACCGAGTGCTAAATGTAGTTGTACGCGATTTGCGATTAAGCGGTTTTTAATTTGTATCAAGGTACTTTGCGCATCGAATGAACGAGACTGAGCATCAAGCACTGTTGTATATTCAACTAAACCACTTTGATATTGTTCGAAAGATAGTGTTGCGGCAATCTTGGCATTCTCTTGTGCTGCCAACATACTTTGATAACTATTTTTTAAGTTCTGTTCTTGCGTGATGGCATTTTCAACTTTAGAAAAAGCATTGTATAAATCATCAAGATAAAGTTGTTCACCTTGCTTCAACGACAATCGTGCTTTCTCTTCATTGGCTGCTAAACGGCCAGCATTAAACAATGGCGCGGAAAGATTACCAAATAATGACCAAGCTAAGGATGAACCCGACAGTAAGTCACCAATGTTATTACTGCTGTCACCCAAAGATGCCGTTAAACTCAAACTTGGAAAGCGTTGCTTGTGGGCATAAGCAACGCCAGCATCTTTAGCCAATAACTGATACCAACTTGCCATTAATTCAGGCTTTCTACTAATGAGCTCTGATGGAAGTCCCAACGGAATATCTGAAGTTAACAGGGGTAAATCAGCGTCGACTAATAGTTTTCCTTCTGGGTACTCACCGACTAGACGCTCAAGCTGTCTTATTAACTTCGTTTTTGTTGAACGTTGGTCTGAAACACGGGTTAATTCATTGTTTAGTTCATTACGAGTAAGATAAACATCTAAAGCTGCACTTAGCCCACTGTTGTAACCTGATTCAATAATATCCAAATTTTGCTGTGAATTTTTTACTCGACTCTCATATAACGACAGTAACTTCTCTGCTTCAACTACCGCGAACCAAGTAGTCACTACATCAACCACTAATTGTTGTTTACTTTGCTCAAAATTTGACTGTTCAGCCATAAACGTAAGATTAGCTTGTTGATCAGCAGCTGTAAGCTTTCCCCATAAATCGAGTTCGACCTTCAGATCCAAATCAACAGAACTCACGTTAGAGTAAGTATCGGTTGTATTATTTTTACTTCGCCCTGAACGCAAAGACAAATCAAGTGATGGCCATAACGTACTGCCTGACACAATTAACTGCTGCCGTTGTATTTCAACATTATACGCTTGAATTTTTAATTGATGATTAGAGGCTATAGCTGATTTAACCAACTGCTTAACCTGTGGGTTTTCCAACTGATTTAACCAATCATTTTGAACTTGGAGTTTTTCTTTACTCTCGTGCCATGTCGCTGGTAAGTCGATATTTTTAATATCTTTATCAAGTTCTGAAATACTAGCGCAAGCCAGCAACATACTGCTTGCTAATCCTACGATAAAACTACGTTTGATATTCATTCGAAAACGGCTTTTCATAAAAGATGAAACCACTACTGCTATTTTTAATAGCTTAATTGTAATCAATATTTATGAATATACGTAATGACTTTACATAAGTTTACTTTCGTTAAATCTATTGCGATGAATAGCTGTCATGAAAAGATGAATGGTGGTGACTTACAAACTTTGCAATAAATTTTCGATGAAGTTCAACTAAACATCTACATTATGGATAATTTATAACCAACACTATACACAGATTGTACGAGCTCATTTTCTGATGATATAGCATTTAACTTTTTTCGTAGCTTCTTGATATGACTATCTATAGTACGTTCACTGACAATGCGGTTATCTTGATAGATCAAGTCAATTAACTGCGAGCGTGAATATATTCTCCCAGGTTTTTTATTCAGTATATTCAGTAAATTAAATTCAATCGCTGTTAATTCAACCACTTGCTGATAAACCTTCACCTGATATGTTTCGCTGTCTAACTCTAATACATTCAAAGGCGGTTTTTCTTGAATGTTAGTACGTCTTAAAAGCGCTTTAACACGGGCCACCACTTCTCGGGGTGAATAAGGCTTACAAATATAGTCATCGGCCCCTAATTCTAATCCTAATAATCGATCAATCTCTTCAACTTTAGCTGTCATCATTATAATGGCGATATCACTGAACTCTCGTAATTCACGACAAAGTGTTAAACCGTCTTTACCTGGAAGCATTAAGTCAAGCAGTACTAGATCAATATTTTGCTCTTTTACCGTATCAATAACGTTAAGACCGTCTAATAAAATCGTTGTTTGATGATCACCTAAAGCTAGATACTCAGCCAAAACATTAGCTAGCTTTTCTTCATCTTCAACAATTAGAATATGCGCCATATTAATTCCTTAATCTCTGACTTTTACGTTTAATTAAGCAACCGGTAAAGTGCAGTGAATACGTAAACCACCTTTTGGTGAATCACTGGCCGTAATTGAGCCTTGATGCGCTAATACTATACTTTTACACAAAGAAAGGCCAAGCCCTGAACCGCCTGTTTTCCTATTTCTTGAACTCTCGACTCTATATAAATGTTCAAATAATTTATCTAGCGACTCGAGAGGCACACAAGGTAAAGTATCATCAATTGTAATTATTGCCGTTCCTGAACTTTTTGTTAGTTTAACGAATATAGATCCCGGTGCTTGGGTATATTTAATGCTGTTATTTAAAAAATTATCAAATAGTTGATTTAACCTGGTCTCATCCGCCCAAACATATAAATTTTTATTTTCAATGTTGCAACTTATTGATAAACCTATTTCTTTCGCCTTATGCTGATGGCGAGCAATGTTTTGTTCAAGTAGCGTTGAAACATTAATGCGTTCTTTCTGGTACCTTAAAGCACCAATTTCAGCATTCGTTAATTCCGTTAAGTCTGCTACTAACTTTTGTAAATGCTGCACTTCTTCCGATAATGAATGCAAGCTTTGCAAATCAAAAGCCCTGATGCCGTCTTCTATAGCTTCAATTTCACTTTTTATGATAGCAATCGGGGTTCGTAATTCGTGGGAAATATTCGCTAACCATCTATTTCTAGAATCTTCATTTTGTTCAAGTGTTTGCGCCAAGTCATTAAAATTTTGAGATAATGAGGCCAATTCATCTTTACCTGTCACTTTCAAATTTACTTTGAAGTCGCCCTTATTAAGTAATCGCATTGAGCGTTCTAATCTTTTAATGGGCAAAACAAAGTGTCGAGATAATGGCAAAGCAATGAGAATAATCAATACAAAAAAACCAAAAAAGGTGTACAACATGTTTTTTTGCATTTGCTTTGCAAACGCTAAATCAAACTTATCCGTTAAATGTATCGCGGGAGGTAATGCAAGGTAGCCAATAATTTGATTATCTAGCTCAATTGGTTTCAAACTAAAGTTTTCACGATAATGACCAATAACTAATACTTTATCAGCATCTAATAATGCCGGTTTAGCAGCTTCGCGGCCAAATTCTGGTGGAGGTGGAGGTCCATCTCTTCCTCTACCTTCTTTTGGATGCGGCGGCCGAGAATCACGTCTATTGTCACGAGGAGGCCTAGGAGAACCTGATGAGTATTCTCTCGCGTTATAACTTAGATAATTATCGATATTAGCAGGGAGGTTTTCTCCTTGCTCGGACAATCTTAATATTCTCATCCATGGCGAATTCTTGGGTGGGATTTTTCTATCAGTCGGTTTTGTTTTAAAATGTTTGCTACTTCGAGGCGGTTCTGTTCGTAACTGCTTTGTTCGAAACAATGGTTTCTGTGGCGGTCTTGCTTGCTTTAAATCATTATCCGTTAGTAAAGACTGCCAGTTACCTTTTTTCTGATAATATTGAGATAAATTCTCGCTGAGTAATTGCAAATTTTCTAACTGTTTTTGATTAACATAATCAAGCATTCCGCGATCAAAACTTAACTGAACCACAGTAAAAATAATCGTCAGTATCAGTAAGCTTGTTAACAGCAATGCTAAAATTAATTTAGTAAATATTTTCATTTCGAAATATGCAGTAGGTTTTATAAAGTTGTTATAAGACATTTATACGCTTTATTCATATAAATGTCTTACCCATCAGCTAAATACATAGAAAACTATCGGGTTATTCATCCGTTAAGGTTTCTAAAAAGGCAATTAAATCTTCTATTTCATTATTGCTTAATCTTAATTCTCCTATACGGCCGCCTTGATCAATATTTTGATTAACCTCCGCATCAGCACTGAAGGTTGTGTCTCTGGTATTATAAAAATCAATCACTTCTCTTAAGCTAGTAAAAACACCGTTGTGCATGTAAGGGGCAGTATTGGCAATGTTTCGCAAAGTTGCCACTCTAAATTCACCATTGTTGCGTCCATTACCACTTTCTCCACCTAGGCCTAGGTCAACAAAAGTAGGATCCGCAATGAAGGCGGGTAAAATGGGGTTGCTCGGCACACCAATATTTTTATAGGTAAAGTCAGAAAAAATGTCCGGTCCTTGGTTTGTATGGTGACAACGTCGGCAATCGCCTTTGTTATTAAAAATATTTTGTCCTCTAGCTTCCGCAGCCGTAAATATTGTAGCTCCCGTTTGTACTTGGTCAAACTTCGAAGAGAAAGGAGAGAAAAGACCTGTTCGTTCAAAAGCAGCAATAGCATCTGCAACATTGTTATAGGCACGTTCATTATCGTCAAAAATGCCTTCACCAAATAACGATTCAAATTCAAGCGCATAAGTACTCTGTGCAACTTTTTCAATAACACTTTGTGCTGAAGCATTCCCCATTTCTAAAGCATTTAGAAATGGCCCTTTAGCTTGTTCTTCTAATGAGGTTGCTCGTCCATCAAGAAATAAACCGCCGATTAATTCTGCCCTTCCTCCTTGACCATTGATAGAAGGAGGTGGGATATGAGCTGAATAACTTGCTGTAGGTGAATTTCGTGTACCAAAACTACGGCCATCTGCCCCGAGCGAAGTAGGATTTGAATCATTAGGATCATCAAAACCCGTATTAACATCATGACAACTGGCACATGATTGCCCGATTGGCTCTGATAAGTTTGCATCATGATAAATAAGGTTTCCAAGATTAACGAGCATACTTGTTTCAACTTCACTACCATCAACCAAGATTGTTACTTCATCAAGTGATAAAACATCAATATTCACTGTCGCTGTATTAGAATCGACGTTGCCGTCGTTTACGGTAAAAGTGAAACGATCATTTCCTGAAAAATTATTATTTGGAATGTAAGTGGCAATATTATCAATGAGTGTTAGTGAGCCATTATCAACTGAATTTTCTATTTGATAGGTAAGGATATTATTATCAGCATCACTGGCTGTTAATCTAATATCTACTGTGCCATTGGTTCTGACCGTTGCATTGGTATCACTAACAATAGGCTGACTATTATTAGCTGGCATATTACCTGTAGATTCATCAACATTAATAACGACAATAGAAACTTCTTCAGTAACTGTTTCTCCAGGTTCACTATCACCACAAGCAGATATACCCAATAAAATAAAACTGAATAATACTGGGGTAAAGGATTTTTTAAAGGTCATTTTTTTAAACATATCAATACTTCCTACAGTTAAATTCTCATGTAAGAAAGTAACAATAAAAAGTGCAAACAATGTGTACAAAATAAGGAAATAATGTGCAAACTATTGCTAGGTTGTTATTTCACGGGGAATGTGGGTATTTCAAAGAAATAACTTAGCTTAAAAAAACGGTGACTGTATCGACAACATATTCATGAAAGATGAAAAAACATTTACACGTATGTATCGCTATTATTATGATTCAACTTTCCATTTTACAGTTAAAAGAGCCCCTTTCGGGGCTTTTGATTGAAAAATATAAAACAAGCTAAAACTTTAGCTTTGCTCTTTTGCTATCTGATGAATAAGTGATGCGCCCCATTCATTCAAACCTTCGCCTATGGCACCAACCAGCAAGGATAAATATTTCTGTCCTGTCTCTTTCTTATAAAAACTACTGTATTGATTTAAATCTTCGTTACTGATATCGCGATAAATAAAATAGGATGTTAAAATCATTTGCTGTTCCATTGCAGGCTTCATATTCACAGCCATCTGTTCTAATTGAACATCTAACTGCTTTGCAAGTTGAACATTTTCTGGTTGTGTAATTTTAATGGCTTCAAACATATTGCCTAACAAAGCCGTGACCATATTGATTCCTTGTTCAACCACTTCTGACGATTCTACATAATTAATAATTACTTTTGTTCTTTCAGGTGATGGTGGCGTTGTTTGCAACTCGGCCACATAGTGCATTAAATTTTGCTGAAACTTTGGGTCTGCTGATTGAAGTTCCGCATTTACTACACGGGAAGCAAGATCACTGTCTAACCATGTAAGAATAAGCTGTAACTCTGCTGCGGAAACATTTTTTCTAATATGTTCTGACATTTGCTTGAGTAGCACATCGGTATTTAATGATGTTGCTAACACTTCCATGAATTTTTGATGTTCCGATGGGTCTTTAGCCGTTAAAGCCATTTGCTGTCCCATCGCTTGCATTTGTTCCGGTAGACCTTCAATTGACTTTGTTGCTCCGGACTTATCCATTAACTGATAAATTTGTGCATCACTTATCTGATTATTTGCATAGGATGTTGTGATGATAAACGACGCTAAAATAATGCATCGTCCTATAAAAGTAGTTAGTTTTTTCATATTTCTTCCTTATTTAATGAAATGTTTATTTAATTATAAAGAGAACTAATTTACAGACATATGTCATTGTATTTATGCCCATAGATACACCACCCTTTACATTTCAATAACATATTTATTTATATAAATGCAAAGTTTCAGCCGTATCTCCATTCAAATGAAACAAGAAGATCCCTAGTTAACTTTATCTTAAAGACAGAAAAATAGTTCGCTGTGTTAAGGGATAATTCAGGAGGTTTACTTTCACTTTCTCAAACTTAGGACATAAGAATTCTTCGGTGATTGAGGGATTTTATTTAACTTCGTTGAAGAACCTATTTAGGAAGGGGTCTTTTCTTTAACAATTTGTGAACGTTATCAACTTCTTAAATATATATCTAAATCAGTCTGTTAAATTATTATCTATCTAAAGATTTTAATATCCATTCCAAGAACATATCTTCTATTTCAGGCATTAACGTTAATATTCTTGTAGCATGACCTGTTTTGGCCTCACCGGGGTAAACCCAAATCTCGGCATTTTTTGAACCATCACGTATATCTTGATAAAGCGGTGTAAAAAATGGTCGCTCATTTTCTACACGTGTAAATATCCACGGTTTACCGCTTTTATCAATTTTTGCTATCGATTCTTCGCTAAAAGAACCCGGTGACATTTCAATATAGGCATCTGCAAAACCAACGACATCACTGGCATTAACCATTTTTTCACCACTGTAACTGCCCCCCATATAAATCAACGGAAGATCTTTAAAACGATGATCTGATTTGATCCATTTATGAGCAGAAGCAATATCGCTCCAAGCCCGGTCATTAATTGAAAAATTCTTCTTTACCAAATAGTCAAAGCTTCCTAGATTTATACTTTCACCATTGGCGCGAAGATCAAGACGCAAACTATGAAAACCAAACTTATTCGCTTTATTCGCCATAGAGATATATTCTGCTCGTGTTCCGGCAGCTTTATGTAACATTAAAATAAAGCCTTTCGGGTTTTCTGATGGTGAAATGCCAAGATCCCCAATAAGCTCCCAACCTTCGTTGTGAATGATTACTTTTTGTTCCGCTGCAAACGAAGAACTCGATGCAAATAAAGCGCAAAAGAATAAAATACCGACTAATTTATTCATCTATATTCCCATATTAAATTAAGGAGATAGTTTTTTTGAATTATAAACAATTTACCAAAATCTGCATGGTTTTGTTGAGATGGCGACTGGAAAGTTATTGATGAGTAAAATGAAGAAATAGATGAAACTGACAACGAGTCTGCTCCACTTCAATGGTGGATAGTTATGAATACGACTTAACATATGATGAGTAATTAATGTGCTGGTAAATAACTGATGCTAACACGCCATAACCTCATTAGTAGTCTATAAACTGGCTTGTGATACGTTTACAAAAAACACTATATGAGTATGGTTGCTCATTATTGCATACGCACAAATATCGATAGCGAAAGCTTGCCCAAGCGCTAACAATTTATCTTCACTCAGCCACCTCGGTGTTCAAATCTCGTTCCTGTGACTTTATCTTGGCCACATACAAAAGTACGCCACGTGCAGTGTGGGGTACAATGATAATAAGAGGTATCGATTTAACTGATTTGATTTGTTCTTGCGGTAGCCAAGCGAGGATGCCACTAAAAATGGAAGAAATTAAATGAGATCTATTATCAAGTGTCACCGCCCCCTTTTATACTATTATTCCTAACAAACAGACATAAACAATGCCTCGAAAATTGAGGCATTTCATTTAAGCTAATTGAAGAAGCTATTTAGGTGGGTGTCTGTTATTTTTTTGTTATAACTTCTGCAACTATTGAGCACATTGACTTAAACTCTTCATTTGATAAGTTTGAACTAAAAAACTCAATAACTAATTTTAAATCAATGTAATAAATAAAGTATTTATTCACTTCTTTTGACTCAAACAAGTTTTGATAGATAACACATGAATTTTCTTGAGTTATCTTAATAAATGCATTTTTACTCAATGCATCTTCGAGCGTATACCCCAAATCCTTATAGCTTGTTAGTATAAAATCCTTTGAAAAATCACTAATTTTCTTCAACCCATAATAATTATTCTTTTGAGCATAAATTGCAAACTCTGAATTTAGCTGAATTGTAGATTGTTGAAGCTTTATGACTGTCCCATTCTTATATTTATTATAATAAAAACCTAATGTATTTTTGTCAGTAATAAAATAAAACATTAACCATATTGCAGAAATAAAAACTACCAAATTTAAGGTTTTAGACTTCATGTTATTGTCCTGTTGCTTCTGGTGCTGAGTTTTCGTTCATTCTATCCAAGGCTTGTTGCCACGGAGTATTTTTAAACTTCATATGATCTTTCTGTGATCCCCACATAAAGCTTTTATTTTTATTTTTATTTTTATTTTTATTTTTTACTGCTCCTAAAATAGTGTTAGTTGCACCTACGGTGCTAACTGCTAATTCAGCTGTACTAGAAGGTACTCCTAATGTGGTAATTTGAGCAGCATCTGCGGCTAATTTTCCAGTTTCCTGAACAGAGGTATTAACACTCGCTTGTGCTTTTCCATAACTTTTAGCCCATTTAGCTATATCGTCTTTGTTTCCGCTCTTAAATGCCACAGCTGAATCAGCTTGTGCTTGAATCGCATCATCAGTGGCTTTTAACGCTGCATCTCCTGCTTCATTTACCCCTTTTATAACTTTCCATAATGTAATTACGCCTGCAACAATTACAACACAGCCAGCAAAAAGAGTTGGGGTAACACACTCTCCGCTTGGATCAGTATATCTATAAGGGTTATTATTTGCATAGGCATAACGATTAAAGCTATGTATATCACGAAATCCTAAAGGATCATTCGAATAAAACCGCCCGATAACTGGATCATAGTATCGTGCCTGCATATAGGTTAACTCTAAATCAGCATCGTTTACATGCCCAGTGTAACCTACACCATCTTTCATTTCTTCAAGCGTTTCACCAAAAGGTTTGTAATGGCTGCGTGAAATAACCGCTCCTAATTCATTGGTTTCCATAATCGGCGAGCCGAGTGCATCATTATGTATGTAAACGATTTCTGCTTGGCTACCAACGGTAAAACCTAATAAAGTCAGTAAACTTAATATTAATATATAATTTTTCATAGGTATTCCTTTACCAAACCACAGATGAAGTTAGAGTTTGAATTGCGCTATATGGGCCACAACCGGTACTGTTACAAGCACGTGCTTTAACATCAATGGAATCTGGTACGGCCGAAATTTGATAACTAAAACTACTGCCGCTATAAGCACGGACCCATTCTCCCGATATTTTTATAACGCTAGATTGAATACAGCTTTTCAAACAGTTAGGCGGTGGAGCTACAGCATCACCACTTTTATACAATTCGAAATGTGTAATATTACCCATTCCGGTACTTATCCAGCTCACGCTAATGTGATTTAATCCCCAGCGATTATTAATATAAGAGCCACTAACAATAGGGGTAGTTGAAGGAGGAGAAATTACTGCGCTAACCGGTGTATTGTCTTTCGCAACAAGTTCACTGCCTAGGCGAATATAGTCGTTTTTCTTTTGTTGACTGTCTTCACGGTAGAACAAGGTGCCACTCATGCCATAAACACTGTAAATGGTTTTACCGTTACTGACTTTTTTGACTAAACGGTTATGCCCATCGTAGGTATAGGAGTTGCCGTTAGCATTGGTCAGTTGATTAGCGCGGTTGAAGATCAAACCATAGCCATTATTAACAACATTGCCGCGGGCATCATATTTAAAGCTTTTAGCTAACGAACCACTGACACTATTCAAGCGGTTCTTTGTCGTATCATAATGATACGTTAACGATTGACTGCCGAGGGTTTTCTTTAAGATATTTCCTAAACTATCATAATTAAAACTTCCGCTGCCCCATTTTCCTGAAGCCGTGACTAAACGGTCTAGACCATCGTACCCTAAGTCAATGTCATAAGTATCGTCGGTTAAGTCGTCAATAGTCGTAACATTATTATTATCATCATAGTAGTGACGTTGACTATACTTATCGATCTTTCCTTGCTTCACACTTATCACAAAAGGCTGTTGCTCGTTATTTAAACTACGTTTATAGGTAAGTTGATTGCCGTAAGTGAAACTGTCTAAGCTGCCATTAGCATGGTACTTAGCAGTTTTTGCATAAATTCCCGCTTTTGTGGCTTGTCCTAAAGTATTAGGGGCAAAGTCAACCACACGTCCACTTGGGTAAGTAAGGCTTTGAACATGCCCTAAACTGTTATAGGCAGGGTCAATAACAAAATTTTTACTGCCTACTGCTAAGGTTTGTTTTTCTATTAGACCTAAGCTGTTGTATTGATAATCCCATACCGTACTCCCTGCGGTTAATTTCTCTAGCTGGCCATTTTCATCATAACCAAACACTTTATCTGGCGAGCCATCTGGGTAGTCTTGAACACTTATTTCTCCCCAGTTATTGTAAGTAAGCCTGGCTTTTTGTGTTGAGGTAACTTTGCTTGCATCACAGCTGCTTTTATTTCCAGAAGCCCCCTCTGCTTGCCAAATCATTTGGCGGGCCGTGTTATACCCAAAAGCAGTAACACCGGTATCTGGTCGTACTGTTTTACAAAGTTGTTGGTAATTGTCATAAAAACGATCTTCAGTAATACCACCTTGGGTAATATCTTCTACCTGTCCAAACAGATTATAATTAATAGCTGTTGTATTTTTAGGGGTTGAAATGTAGGTTGCTTTCGATTTGCTTGGGCTACCATAAGCAAGGTACGTTGTGGTGGTGGCGTTACCTTTAGGGTCTGTTACCGTTGAACGATTATTTGAGATATAGCTATATCGCGTGGTTGCATTATCAGTGTTACGGGTATCACTGGTTTTTCGTCCAAGTGCATCAAAAACACTTCTTATACCCGATGAAATAGTAATAGCACTACTCGGGAAACTTGAAAACGTGGTGCGGTTTTCAAAGTCATATTCGCTGCGTTGATATAACGTAGTGTATGCACTATTCGTGGCACGCGTTCGAACTAAATAGGGGCGCAACATGCTATCAAAATAGGTCAGCTTTTGAGAACTGCCTTGGCTGACTGTTTGTTTTAGTTGCCCTACCTTGGCGCCACTGCCCGATAAACCGTCACCCGCGATGGTCACAACACCATAAGTGATGTTGGTATTTGACCATTTACTATCAACAGGGTCTATTTTAGTTAACCAGCCCATCGTGTTGTAATCGTAATTAGTCGCATACCCTTTAAAATCAGTCACTCGGTCGGTGCTGCCATCATTGTTAATAATTAGCTTAGCAATTACGGTATTGCTGGTACTACCGTTAGCGGTATTACAGCCATTTACCTTCTGGCAGGGCAAGGTGATTTTTTGCGCTTTACCGCGCTTGTAACCTTCAAATTGTTCATAACGCCCTGTACCGACATACTCCACTTTTTTCAGGTTACCGTCACTGTGGTATTGGCTGTTTTTAGCCGCAACTCGGCCCAAAATTTTTGATTCATAAGGGGATGATTTATAACTACCGCTTGCCGAGTGATAAGTGCCTTCTTTGTAAGGCGGTTCAGCAAAGCTGCTTGAATCACTTACATAACTCTTTGCTGGAAGGTTCAGTAACCAATTACTGGTATCATGGTGATAGGTTTGTTTCGTGTAACGCGTATTACTGCTAAATGAATTGAAACTGTTTGAGCCTAATAAAGCGCCATATTGATTATAGTCAGTGTATCGGGTTGTGTAGGTATTGTTATTCTCAGTAATAACACTGGTTTTTTCTGCACGTTTATATGAGGCTAAACCAAGGTTACCGGCATTACTCGGGTCCCACGCATCTCCTTCGCCATAGTCTACGGTTGCTTGCCACTGTGTTGAGTATGATGAGAGCAATGTACCGTTTAGTGAACGAGTATCTTTGCGTAAAAGTGCGCCTTCTTGCCAGTTTTTTCGCCTTGCGAAAACATAGGTGTGCTTAGCGTTTGGTGTGGTTACTGTATTGGTTTGTTCATCAATATTGTTATACCAAGTTTTAGTCGCAATATTATACAACAACACATTATGGTCATCGTCACCATATTCATACAACCATTCATATGAATCACCATTATTCACAGAGAGTTCTTTTTTGACTACCGCAAACACGCGACTGCGACACAAGTGATTAATGTTAGGGACTTCTGTACCTAGACCTTTAGCGGGGCTCCAACATATGCCTGGTTTGTATTTCCAAATACTGCGCAAAACAATATTGACCATACTTCCTTGAGGATGAGTAACGTTAATAGATAATTCAGGATAAGCACCTTGGTAACCGACGGTGCCATTTAAATAGAATCCTCTAAACCCTGCAATATCGTATAACCAGAAAGTACCATCGGGTAATGTAACTCGCTCTAAATGATTTCCCGTTGTGGATGTTTTATAACTATATCGCCATTTTTTGCCATTGGCCGTAACACTTGCCAGCTCTCCGAGAAAAGTACCGCTGGTATTATAGGCGAGTACAATACTTCTTCCCTTATTTGAGGTAATAGAAGTAAGTAGACCATTGCTATACTTATACTCTACGTAATTACCAAATCTGTCTTCAATTTTACTGACGAGTTTTGCTACAACCTCTGTGCGAGAGATAGCAATCCCCTTCATTGTTGGTAGAGCGTCTTTTCGGTTCTCTACATTAAAAGTATATTTTAGCCCTTGCGGAGAGCGAGCAATAAAGTCTTTACCACCCGAGCCGGTACAACTTAATATCCAGTTATCTTTGGTTAAATGACGAGCACCGACAGGTAAGCTATACGGACTAGGAGATGAAGCTGATGGGGAAATTAACTTACCGCCACCGCCACTGCCTGAATGAACGCTCAAGCCATGATGATAATCCCAAGGATAGAAAGCTGTTAGGCCGGTTTGATACTTATTGGTATGAAATGTCTCAGGCATGGGGTCTTGACAATTAGGGCCTTCTTTACCATAACCATAACGTCCCTCAATTCGAGGAATATCAATGTCCCAATCACCCATTTGTTTTTGGCCTTCAAGACCATGACTAACGACGCGCGTAAACGCTACAGGAATTGCTGAGTTGCCAGCTAAGCTTACATCGGTAGTACGAAAAGACAGAGAGCCGCTGTATTGGTCAATTTGTTCACCCGCTAACGTAACGTCGAGCGGAGCTAGGTCAGAATTGACTTTATTACGTTGTAAAAAGTTATAATAATCACTTTCAAAGCTAATCTCTTCAAATGCAAGTACAGGGTATGTCCCGCCAAGAAGTGAACAGATGGAAACAAACATCACTAACGAAAGTCGACACGCCGCGTTTTTTATTTTGGCAAAATTCATTATTTAAACCCACCCTGTAATTTATGTGTAGGTGAACTGATATCAAAAAGCTTTATGCCCATTTGTGTCACTAACAGCGTATGTGAATTGATCTTCTTTAATAATGTATTTTTGGTATTTACAGAGCAAAAATACATGTGAAGTGATGATGAAATCCATTTCATGCTTATATCCTTTTTTATATATATTATTGAGTTTCCCATGTAATAATAGAAGAATTAAAACAAAAAACAAACTTTTTGTTAACCTTATTGCAACAAACTGAGTGTTGAAAATATTTTAGCTAAACAGGCAGTATTCATTCACAAAGGAGTTAATCCTTTAATTCTGTTAACTGTATATCTATACGGAAATAGCGAGATTTCACCTGACACTGAAAACGAAAAAAGCCCACAATCTCTTGTGGGCTTTTCTGTCTCAATTAAGAGGAATATGGTGCCTTGACCCGGAATCGAACCAGGGACACGAGGATTTTCAATCCTCTGCTCTACCGACTGAGCTATCAAGGCAATTTGAATTTCTGTTGAATTTCAAAGAGGCGTAATAATATAGGGTAAAACTCGTTCAGGCAAGTAATACCTGAACACTTCCCTTATTAAATGCCTGTTAATACTAAATGTTTGTCAATCTCATTATTTTAATGATGAATAAATTTCCAAAAACCTAGCGCATTGTTTGCACGGGCGTTCTTATTAATAATAATTGGCAATATCAATGTACTTTTCTAGAAATATTTATCGTTATATTAATTAATCGATCTTAAATTTAAAGCAAAGATTGGTATGGCGTCAATTACATTTTATCTACCATCTAATTTTCAGGCATAAAAAAACCAGCATAGTTGCTGGTTTTTTTAAATAAAGTTGTCTACAGCTTAGGTGAAAATTGCAACCATTCCCCAGAAGAAAACAATTGATAAACCAGCACCAACCGGTAAAGTAATTACCCAAGATACAACAATATTACGAACAACCGTTAAGTTAATCGCTGCAATACCACGCGCCATACCTACACCGAGTACTGCACCCACTAATGTTTGAGTGGTTGAAATAGGCAATCCGGTACCTGAAGCAATAACAACAGTACATGCCGCTGCTAATTCAGCTGCAAAACCACGGCTTGGTGTTAAATGTGTAATGCCATTACCAATCGTTGCAATAACTTTGTGTCCGAATAACGCAAGACCCGCAACAATACCAAATCCACCTAGTGGTAATATCCACCATGCGATAGCTGATTTAGCTGCTATTTGACCGTCATTACCAACAATGCTTACTACAGCAGCTAGTGGACCAATAGCATTAGCAACATCGTTTGAACCATGAGCAAATGCCATCGCACAAGCCGTAACTATCATTAATACCGCAAATACTTTTTCTACGTTTGCATAATGTGTTTTCTTTGCTGCAGTTTCATCAAACTTCAAACGATTGATAAAAATTTTACCAATAAAGGCAACAAGCACAGCAACAATCACTGCGTATATGAAGTCTTCAGCTGAAGTGAAGTTTAAACCTAAATGCTTTAAACCTTTTTTAATGGTGACTAACGCTAGAACAAAACCTGCTAAAAACATGTAAATAGGAACATAACGCTTAGCTTGAGCTAAAGGATTCTCGGTATCAAAAATTAGTTTTTGTGCACTATTAAAAATAACAAACGCAATAATACCTGAAATAAGCGGTGTAATTATCCAGCTACCCACTATACCAAGTACCTTGGCCCATTCAACTGCATCGGGACTAACTCCTACTGCAGCAAAACCAACAATAGCACCAACAATTGAATGTGTAGTAGATACAGGCCAACCTAAAATAGATGCAATAAGTAACCAAGTTGCAGCAGCAAACAGGGCTGAGATCATACCAAAAACAAGTAATTCAGGACTGTCAACAAAGTAAGCTGCGTCGATTATACCTTTACGAATAGTCGAGGTAACTTCACCACCGGCTAAATATGCACCTGCAAATTCAAAAACCATTGCAATAATAATGGCTTGCTTGATTGTGAGTGCTTTTGAGCCAACTGATGTGCCCATAGCGTTAGCAACATCGTTTGCACCGATGCCCCACGCCATAAAGAAACCAACAACGCCGGCAATAATGACCAGCATTGGGCCATGTGTTAATAAAATATCCATGACGTACCCTTATTTTCTAGCCAGTAAAATTTCTAAACGAGAGCCGACACGCTCTGCTAAATCAGCTAAATCACCAATCCATTCAATAATTTGATATAAAAACATTACATCAACTGGATTTAAGTCATTTTCAATAGCCAATAAGTCGCTACGCAACTTTATTTGCATGGCGTCGGTATCATCTTCAATCTCATCTAATTGGTTGATCATTTTTTCAACCAATACGACTTCTCGACCACGAAATCCTGTTTCTAATAAGTCATCTAATTCATTTATAGCGTCAGCGGCTTTCTCTGCTGCATCAATATTTCTCGCTACGTAAGTAACAAAAGAAGCTTGTAATGTTTCAGGTATAACTAATTTACGCCCGAAAATTCGCCCAGCTATGTCTTTAGCTTTATTAGCAATTTTATCTTGTTGAGTCAGTAACTCTAATAAGTCAGCACGATCAACAGGCATAAACAAACCACCCGGTAGTTCAAGACGTATTTGTCGCTTCAAAGCGTCTGCGTCTCGTTCATATTTTGATATTTTACTACGAATTTTCCCTGCTGCAGACCAGTCTTGGTCAGCACAAGCAGCAAAAAAAGCAGGTAGTTGATTACAACACTTAGTAACCAATCGAATATGTTTTTCTAATGGTTTAATAGGTGACTTTGCAAATACACCTAGTATTGAATTTCTAGCCATAATTTTATTCCGAGAGCCTAATTGCTCTTTGTTATTGTTCGTCGCGGATATTAACCCATTCAACACGATGTTCAAGCGTTTTATGACGATTAGGTGACAATTTTTAGTACTTTTTGTTATATATACCTATAATTATTGGAAAAATTATAGGTATAGACAAAGTTACTTAAAAGTAGTGGATTATTGTAGATTTATAAAGATCTAATATCTTCGGCGGTTGTATGACGAACGTCCTTGCCTTTAACGAAATAAATTATATATTCACAGATATTTTGACAGCGGTCTCCAATACGCTCTAAAGCACGTGCCGACCATATAACCGTCATTATTTGTGGAATTGAACGAGGATCTTCCATCATGTAAGTCATTAATTGACGCATTAGGGCTTCATATTCACGGTCAATTTTTTCATCACTTTGATGCGTTTTTATTGCAGCTTCGACATCCATACGGGTGAATGCATCTAAAGCAGCTTGTAAAAACTCTAAAACTTTACGGCCTAAATTATCTAAATTAAGTAACAACGACTTTTGTTCACCTGAAAAATTCTCTAAGGCAACACGTGCAATTTTTTGTGCTTCATCAGCAATACGTTCTAAATCTGCAATGGTTTTTATAATGGCCATAATCAAACGTAAATCACCTGCCGCTGGCTGACGCTTAGCTATAATACGGGTGCACTCATCGTCAATGCTAACTTCTAGAGCGTTAACTTTATAGTCTGTTGCCAAAACTTTTCTAGCTAACACTTCATTGTCATTATTAACAGCCGTTAATGAATCACTTAATTGCTTTTCAACTAAGCCGCCCATGTGCATGACATGGTTAATGACATTTTCTAAATCTTCATTAAATTGGCCTGAAATATGACGACCAAGATTGATATTATCCATTATGTTTTCCTTATATCTACAATAAAAGTAGCATATTAATCGTCAGTATTAACCGTAGCGGCCAGTAATGTAATCTTCAGTTTTCTTTTTAGCCGGGGTAGTAAACAGCGTATTAGTGTCGCTATATTCAATTAAGTCGCCCATGTACATAAAAGCAGTTTGATCTGAAACACGTGCGGCTTGTTGCATGTTATGCGTAACAATAACGACGGTGAACTGCTTTTTCAAATCATTAATTAATTCTTCAATCGTCAATGTTGAAATAGGATCGAGTGCAGATGTTGGTTCATCAAGTAATAAGACTTCAGGTTGAATCGCAATGGCGCGGGCAATCACTAAACGTTGTTGTTGACCCCCAGAAAGACCTAAAGCACTATCATGCAAACGATCCTTTACTTCGTTCCATAATGCAGCGCTTCGCAATGAATTTTCAGCCGCTTCGTCTAATACACGGCGATTGTTTTCGCCCATAATACGCAAACCATAAACAACATTTTCATAAATGCTTTTAGGAAACGGGTTAGGACGCTGAAATACCATTCCTACTTGTCGACGTAATGCTGCAACATCTACTTGTTTGCCATATATATTTTCGCCATGAAGGTTAATCTCACCTTCAACTTTACATATGTCTACTAAATCATTCATACGGTTTATACAACGTAGCAGCGTTGATTTACCACAACCACTAGGACCAATAAAAGCGGTAACTTGTCCTTTAGGAATAGACATGCTGATATTTTGTAAGGCTTGTTTGTCGCCATAGTATAAATTTAAATTTTTAATTTCTAATGCCACTTGTTCTGGCGATAGGTTATTAAGATCAAGTTTAACTTTTGGAGCAAATGTTCTTGGGCTGACTGAAATCATATTTTTCTCTTTCAATACTTAAGTTTTGTTCGTTGCGGTTAAAGCGTTCAATTTTTAATATTTCCTTCCTCAGTCTAAAAGAGGAAAAGTATCACCTTAGTTAATTCTGATAACTAAGGTGATGACTAAAATTAATGCTCTAACATGCGATATTTTTCTCTTAAACGGTTACGTATGGTCACTGCCGTCATATTCAATGAAACAATAATAGTCACCAGTAAAAATGCTGTGGCGAACACCAAAGGGCGTGCAGCTTCTACGTTAGGGCTTTGGAAGCCAACATCATAGATATGAAAACCTAAATGCATAAACTTGCGGTCTAAATGTAGGAAGGGAAAGTTACCATCAAGCGGTAAGTTCGGCGCCATTTTTACAACACCTACCAACATCAAGGGCGCAACTTCACCTGCGGCACGAGCAATAGCTAAGATAATACCGGTCATAATAGCTGGACTCGCTATAGGTAAAATAATACGCCATAACGTTTCAGCCTTTGTTGCACCTAATGCTAAAGAACCATGACGCATTGCTGATGGAATACGCGACAAACCTTCTTCGGTTGATACAATAACAACTGGAAGCGTGAGTATCGCTAGTGTTAGTGCAGACCACATAACCCCAGGCGTACCAAAGGTTGGGCTAGGTAACGTTTCGGCATAAAATAATTGATCTAAACTGCCACCCACCATATAAACGAAGAAACCTAAACCAAATACACCATAAACAATTGATGGCACACCTGCTAAGTTAATCACAGCAATACGAAGCAATTTCGTTAGTACGTTCTTGCCGGCATATTCATGTAAATAAATGGCGGCAACCACTCCGAGAGGAGAAACAATAACTGTCATCAACAACACCATTAAAACAGTACCAAATATGGCAGGAAACACACCACCTTCAGTATTTGCTTCTCGAGGATCATCAACTAAAAAACTGCCAATTTGCTGAATGAATACCAATATTCTGCCAAAAACAGACAATTTATTGTTATAAGTTATTTTCAAAATTTGCTCGAAACCTATTTTAATAACTTCTCCGCCCATCGCCCGAACCACTAATTGGTCGCGCGATACTTTGTCACGAATAGCCATTAACTGTGTTTCGAGTATCTGATAATCAGCGTTATAACGCGTAACTTGCTCGTCAATTTCTTTTTCTCGTTCAACCGTTAAGGTTTCATCAAGTATATGTTTGCGCTTTTTCAAACGTAAGCGTTCTATTTGATAATTAATAGCACCGATATCAACTTTTTGTAATTCTGCCATTTTGTCTTGAAAAGCATCAACACGCTCAACCAACTCTGCCATTTTTTCAAGACTCTCAGGTTTACCATCTAAAATAATTCCATCGATATAACCATAGAAATTACCATTAGTGCGACGCTCAATCACCACTAATTCTTCAGGTTTACTGGTCTTATTGATAAGAGGCACCAACAACCAACGAAAGTCTAAATTAACAAGTTCACGGTTACCCGTTTTAACTAAAATCCTTTCAATGGTTTCTTTATTTGGGTCTAAGCCTAAATTTAAGTGGGATAATTGTTTTGTCGGCAGAGTCTCCCGATCGTAAATCTCGCCGATAACGGTGACTGCTTGGCCTTTTTCATTCACCGTCTCAAATTGATAAATGTCTGCAGGCCAAAAGTACGATAATCCGCGCGAAGCAATTAACCACAATAACCCTAGAACTGAAATTAAACTGATACTTACGCCGCCAGCGGATAACCACACCCACGGAGAACCAGATTTAAACCAACTATTCATAAACTCAATACCTTAACTATAACGAGCTGTATTTTTCACGTAAGCGCTGACGTATCAGCTCAGCAAACGTGTTAAAAATAAAGGTGAAAACAAATAAAACAAAAGCAGCTAAAAATAAGATGCGATAATGTGAACTACCCACTTCTGATTCAGGCATTTCAACAGCAATATTAGCCGCTAAAGTACGCATACCTTGGAAAATACTCCAATCTAGGATCGGTGTGTTACCGGTAGCCATAAGAACTATCATTGTTTCGCCTACTGCGCGACCTAAGCCCATCATCACAGCAGAAAATATACCTGGACTCGCGGTTAGCAATACAACTTTTACAAGTGTTTGCCATTGTGTTGCGCCTAGCGCTAATGAGCCGCTGGTTAAATGTTTGGGTACACTAAATATTGCATCTTCTGCCATAGAGAAAATGGTAGGTATAACGGCAAACCCCATCGCTAAACCAACAACGAGTGAATTACGTTGGTCAAAATCAATATCTAAGTCATTAGTAATAAATTGTCGAACATCGCCACCAAAAAAGAGTGATTCAAAGAAAGGAGATAAGAGAAAAGCACTTCCGCCAGCAATCAACAATACCGGTACTAGTATTATCGGTGCCCATGTTTCAGGAATACGGTTTTTCATTTCTTTAGGTAATTGATGCCAAGCAAATGCCGTCAAAAATACCGATAGTGGTAACAGAACTAATAACATCGCAATTGCCGGTAAATAATTTTCTATGATTGGTGCTAACCACAAACCTGCTAAGAAACCTAAAATAACCGTTGGCAATGCTTCCATTAACTCAATGGTTGGCTTTACTTTTCGACGCATACCTGGGGTCATAAAGTACGCCGTGTAGATAGCCGCACTTAAAGCGATGGGTACAGCAAACATCATCGCGTACATAGCGGCTTTCATGGTACCAAAAGAAATAGGTACTAAAGAGAACTTCCCTTCAAAATCATCTGAGCCCGATGTAGATTGCCAAATAAACTTTGCCTCAGGATAACCTTCGTACCAAACCTCTTCCCATAAAGCACTCCAAGTTACTTCAGGGTGTTCATTTTCAACACTGAATACTTTTAAAATATTTCCTGCAACAATCGCTAAACCATCTGCACGAGGTGAAATAGCAAATGCGCTAGTCTTTCCAGTAATTAACTGACCACGCCATAAGTCGGCTTCACTCGTTGTGTAGAAAACCCCCATTTCACCTGACGGCGTTAACGTATAAAAGCTTTTTCTAAATTGTTCGGTGTAAATTTGGGCAACGGCTTCGGTTTCGCTTACATCGAAACTACGAATATTTTTAAACTGCCTTCCGTTGTCGGTTGCCACTTCAAACCATTGCGTTACTTTTCCGGCACTGTTGCCAATTAAAATAGAGCTACTGCCAGAAAGCAGCGCCATAGAAGTAACATGATGAGGATTTGTGCTGCTTTGCTCTAATGATGGAATGATCGTAGCTTTTAGTTCTACGACGTCTTCATCGGTGAGGTCGTAAACAAATATTTGATCATCACTACGAACAAAAGCTAGTGCCATATCAGGAGTCACTAGAATTTCGTTAACCTGGTCAACAGGGAAGTCAATTTCCTGATAGTTAGCTTCGTGAGCAGAATCGTATGTAAAGTCATCTTCTGCAATAAGGCTTGTTTTAATGAGTCGTTTATCTTGCGTGAAAGCAACGAAAACTGCTTTTTCCTCATCCATACCAAATGAAAGTTTAGAAAATATACCTCCATGCTCATCAACATCAATAAACCCTTCCCCTAATGGGTAGGCGATACTTGGAATTATTTCACGTGAACCCGAGTCAAAGTTTGAGAAAAATTTGGCAGCAATAAGTTGCACATTACCTTCACTATCGAGTAATAACTTATTTTCCACACCCGATCTAATAACATCAACCAATTTAGCGTCGCCACTCAGTAAGTTTTCACTCAGCACTAAAGTGCCTTTTTCGTGCGCGGGGCTTTTAACCAATTGATAAAAATTAATCTGACCTTCTTGGTTTATTTGGAATGCTATTTCTTTAAGTTCATCAACGCCTGTCGCTAGAGTAGGTGCTATTGTACTAATTTCAAATTGGCCTACGGGTTCAATTTTTGCCGATTCAAAAATAGGTTGTATCACATATAATAAATATAAAAAGATCAACACCAGTGTGAACAGAACACTTATGCCACCTAATGTTATTAACCACTTTGCTAATGTATTTTTCAACTGGCGTGGACCAGTCGACTTTAATGCAATTGCCACTCAAAACACCTTCAATTTGGGAAGTTTTAGTACAGGGTGAATTATAAGGCAGTTGTGTGACATTTTTGTGACATTCATAAATTCCGTTAAGTATAAATAAATGGAATTACATATATTATTAAAAGGGGATTGTTTACTAAAAGGTTTTTGTTTATGTTAAAGCAATAAAAAATAGTTATAGATGAAATAATGAGCTTAAATAAAGTAATGTCGACAAACCTGATCACACTCGAAATGGATGATGACTTAGGTAAAGCAAAAGCGATATTTGATCAGTATAAAATCCACCATATTTTAATACTTAACGATAAAGAACTGGTGGGGGTAATAACCGATCGTGACATATATAAGCATTTGAGCCCAACGATTGGTACCAGAAACGAAACACCACGTGATCATTCCTTGCTACAAAAAAGATTGCATTTAATAATGAATAGAAATCTTACTACCGCTTCCGAAAACACTACTTTAAACGAAGCCGTATTACTGTTTTATGACAACCATATATCATGCTTGCCTATTGTAAATGATCTAATGGAGCCTTTAGGCATAATCAGCTGGCGTGATATTTTAAAAATAATTGCGTTACAGTACCGCCAAAAAATAACATTAAAAAAGTAAACAATACATCCTCAGAACAATATACGAAAAGAAGAAGAATGATAATTCATTGTCATTTTTAGCATTGATGTCCGATTCTCGCGAGTTTTCTATGTTGAAGTATTTATACTCAACAAAATAACTACACAATAAATAACGGAACAATAAAATGTTAGATATCGACATTTGCCAAAGCGCACGTTTAAGTCGTGATGCAAGGTTTGATGGAAAGTTTTATACTGCGGTATTAACTACAGGAATTTTTTGTCGCCCTGTTTGCCCTGCTCGCCCACCCAAACCAGAAAATGTTCAATATTACCAAAGTGCAGAACTCGCTCAGAATTCAGGGTTTCGTCCCTGTAAACGTTGCTTTCCCGAACTTGCTCCTGCGCCTTTATTGCCCGAAAAAATAAAACATATCGTGCAAAGTTATTACGAAAACAATAACAGTATTGCTGAATGTGCTAAACATCAAAAAATAAGTGAACGCCAGTTACAGCGATTATTTGTTCAATATTACGGTTTATCTCCCAGTGATTTCTTTCATCATCAACGTTTATTGCAAGCTCGAAAGTTATTAACGACAACGCAACTCAGTATGACAAACATTGCTTATGCATCAGGTTTTAATAGTGTTCGGCGTTTTAATGAGGTGATAAAAAGTGCTTACTCTGCCACACCTACAGAAATGCGCGGCACAAAAACAAATGAAGAAGGTAATTCTATACAAACAAATACCAATACCGTATCAATTCTATTACCTTATCGCCCGCCGTTTGATTGGCCATTGATGTTAAGTTTTTTTCGTCATCGACAAATCAGTAATATTGAAAAAGTGACTGAAACTGAATATTGCCGCAGTTTTATTTTAGAAAACTGCCATGGTTGGTTTAAAGTAACCCAGCCATCAGATAAACCCAGTTATAAAACAAAACATACCTTACTGTTAACGGTAAATATGGATGATTTTAGTTATCTGAATCAATTAATAACACGCGTTCGTAAGATGTTTGATCTTGATGCTGATATGTCAGTCATACACCAACACTTAACTTCCCATAAAGTGCTTAACAAAGTAATACGACAATATCCGGGATTAAGATTACCGAGTTGTTGGAATATTTTTGAATTTACCATTCGTGCCATTTTAGGTCAGCAGATTTCAGTAAAAGCAGCAACAACCTTAGCGCAACGCATTGCTGAAAAATATGGAACGTCAGTCATTGAAACTAACAGACCCTATACAGAAATGACCAAACACTTCCCTACGCCTGAACAATTAAAACAGGTTGATTATATAGGTATTGGGTTAACACAATCACGTATTGCAACATTACAACGTTGGGTTGATTATTATTTAGCCACACCTGATGTTTTTTCAAAATATGAAAACATTGATGCGCTTGAAAAAACATTAACTCAACTTAAGGGCATTGGCCCGTGGACAGTAAATTACATTGCCATGAGAGGATTAAGCGATCCTGATGCTTTCCCTAGTGCCGATTTAGGCATAATAAAAGCGTTAACGATAAACAATGACAAACCTAATAATAAAACCATCTTAGCTATTGCTGAACAATGGCGACCTTGGCGAGCATATGCAACAATATTTTTATGGCAGTCACTTGCAATAATTGAACAGCCCAAAATATCAAAAGCACCGAAAAAAGAGAAATAACTATGTATTTTACTATCACTCCTTCTCCTTATGGGGATATAGCTTTAACAGCAAATGAAGAAGGGTTAACGGCTCTTTCATTTCAACAAGGTGCATCACCACTTATTATTGATAACAGTTACACCGAAAGTGAGGAAACTTTCATAGAAGTGTGTAAACAACTTGAAGAATATTTTTCAGGTGAGCGCAACGTATTTAATTTACCACTTGCACCACAAGGCACACCATTTCAACAAAAGGTCTGGCAAGCATTAACCACGATCAAACAGGGTGATACGCAAAGCTACTTATGGATAGCAAAGAAAATTAATAATGAAAAAGCGGTACGTGCGGTGGGTGCAGCAAATGGGAAAAATCCAATCGCGTTAATTATTCCTTGTCATCGTGTTATTGGTGCTAATGGGAAATTAACAGGTTATGCCGGTGGTTTAGGATTAAAAGCTAAATTATTAATGCATGAAAAGGCACATTTTACCGTTTAACCTTCCTCTTTTTAACGGAGAAATATAAAAACGTTCATCACAAACTTAGCGCTGCAGGTGAACGTTTATATTTATGCTATTCAATAAACTTATTCCACAACCCATATCGCTTGCTTTTCTTCTCCATCACGCAAAAAGCGAAACTCTACTTTGGTGCCTTTTTTATAAGTAGACATACGTTGCTTAAGTTTAACGGCTGACTCTAGATCCTTTAGTTGATAGCCACCCACAGATACTAAGATATCGCCACCTAACAAAATAGGAGTATGTTCAATAAGAATACTAATTGTACCTCCTTTAAAGCCCATTTTATCGGCTAAGGTGCCGGGAATAACTTGCTGAATTAACATGCCATAGCCATATGGGTTATTTAACGCTTTCGCTAATTTTTCATCCAATAACTGAGGAATAAAACCAGAAAAAACGCCGGGATCGCTATCCATCACAGTATGAACAGTATCTATCGAAACAACGAAACCTAAACCGTTACTTCCACCCGTGTCTGAAAGAATATAACTAACAATACCAATAACTTCACCATCAAGGTTAAACATCGGCCCACCAGAATTCCCTTTATTGATAGCAGCATCTGTTTGTAAAAATCGAGGAATTAATGTTGACCCCGGAATTTGTTCACGGTCACGTATACCACTTAAATAACCTACCGATAAACTATGACTAACCCCGTAAGGTGCGCCAATTACAACAACTTGCTCTCCAATATTATAATCACCTGATTTTGCTAATGCTAATGGCTTAATTTTACTAGGTACATGAGCGGCTTGGATCATCGCCAAGTCAATCAAAGCATCAACCCAAACGACATGGCCTGAAGTTTTTGAACCGTCAGCAAATATCACTTCAATTTCTGTCGCGCGGTCAATCACATGAGCAGCGGTTAATATTCGCCCTTCTTGGCTAATTAATGCGCCTGAGCCTAAAGAGTCTGAAGTGCTAACTTCATACTTTGCTTGACTAGGATTTGGCTGAGCAAGCGCCTTAACGTGTAATTCAACTACACCGTTGTTGACGGCCTTGAATAACTTTTGCACACCATTTTCTGCATAAGAAAAAAGTGAACAACTCAAAATAAAGTATAAAAAGGCAAGACGTAACATTAAAAATGTCCTTAGAATAATGTTTAGAAATAAAGTCAAAAATGAATAAACAAGAAGTCTAGCTAAAAACACACGTTATAGCAGTACATTTTTTCTATTTAAAATATAAAAAATGATTAGTCAATAAAGCTAAGCCTGATAAGATGCCTACAACGTTGTTAGAGAACCCAAAAGTAATGAATGTAGATATTTTACCTGTTTTTGCTGGCGCTGTTATTTTGTGGATGGCATGGTTATTAGTCAAAGCAAAACGTTTTACTAAATTTAAACAGCAAATTGAAGAAGAGCTAAAACCAAAGGTCATCGCAGATATATTAGCTGATTTAGAAGAAAGTAGAAGTGAGGTGTTTCCTAATAACGAAATACATCAGCAGGCGACTATATATTATTGGTCGCAATACAAAGCTCGCATTTTACAAGCGGCGTTACAGCGCGAAATCATTAGCACTCAATGGTTAAAAGATACTGGCAATTTGCGTAACAGCCAGCATCTTTTTCATATTGAGCAGGAACACCTTAATTAACTAAATTTTAATTAGAAAAATCTAAATTAGTCACGGGTTCCAGATTAATCTTGGCGTTTAAATTGAATATCCCAAACGCCATGACCTAAATTATTACCACGGTTTTCAAATTTAGTTAACGGACGAGAGTCAGGGCGTGGCACAAAGTCACCTTCAATCGCTAAATTTTTATAGCCCGGCGCCGACTTCATATCTTCAATCATACATTCCGCATAATTTTCCCAATCTGTAGCCATATGAAAAACACCATCAACTTTTAGCTTTTGACGAATAGTCTCGACAAACTCAAGCGAAACAATGCGACGCTTATGATGCTTCTTTTTATGCCAAGGATCAGGAAAAAACAATTGAACTGTGGTTAAAGAACTATCAGGAATACAGTCAGCAAGCACTTCTATCGCATCATGCTCAAATACCTTTAAATTATCAACACCTTCATCTTGTGCTAACGAAATACAAGCGCCAACGCCAGGTTTATGTACTTCAACACCGACAAAATTTAGTTCAGGCGCATTTTTTGCCATTTCAACTAAAGATTTCCCCATGCCGAAACCGATTTCTAAAACAATAGGATTGTTATTAGGAAACAGGCTAGCAAAATCAATCATTCCGTCTTGGTGATTCAAGCCCATTGTTGTCCAGAACTCTTCCAATGCACTTGCTTGCCCTTTCGTTAAACGTCCTTCACGTTTAACGAAACTACGTACTTTACGAATGTACTTACCTTCTTTCTCAGCTTGCTCAATGGTCTTGTGGGTGTTTTCAGTTTTATCTGTCATAGGTTTCTTCAATATAATCCAAGTTTTATTCTAAATAAATGGGCTTTAACAGAGCCGTCAAAATCTGCTGACAATGCTGGGTAAAGTTCATTTATGGCGAATAAAGTTATTCAGCCCACCAAACATCGTAAAGCTCACTTACAGCTACTGATGTAGCGCCATTATCATTCAACCATGATTCAACGGCAGTACGGTTTTCATCCGTACATTTACCAATACTTTGAGTGCAAACGATGCCATGCCATAACACGTCACCTTCACCACCAAAACCTAAGGAATTAGGTTGAATAACTTCACTAAAAAAGTTATTTAAAAAGGTGTCAACTGCATCATTATCTGTGCCGTCTGCCAATTTAAAAGCAACATCGAAACCTAATTCTTGGTATTCATCGACACGTAATTTTTTACGTAAACGGCGGTTACGATTTTTAGCATTTATTTTCATTTTAATTCCTTAAGACTTGGTGAGCACATTCCGAGCAATAATCTCGATACTAATATGGACGAGAGCATAATGGCATTATAAATTTTTGCAATAAAAAATGCACATTTATTCGTGTCCACTTATTAGGTAAACTAGGAGTCTATGACAAATAAAACTCAAATTCCCGTAAAATCAGCGCAGTATTTTGCCACACAAACACTCCACTGGTATCAAGCCCAAGGCCGTAAGCATTTACCTTGGCAGCAAAATAAAACCCCATACCGTGTATGGATTTCTGAAATAATGTTGCAACAAACGCAAGTCGCAACCGTTATTCCTTATTATCAACGTTTCATGGAGAGCTTTCCAACTATTACTGATTTAGCGAATGCTGATGAAGATAACGTGTTACATCACTGGACAGGTTTAGGCTATTACGCACGGGCACGTAACCTACATAAAACTGCAAAAATAATTCAGCAAGAATATCAAGGCTCTTTTCCAGAAGACATTGAACAAGTCATCGCCCTACCTGGTATTGGTCGTTCAACCGCTGGCGCTATTTTAAGTTTGGCGCTCAATAAACATCATGCAATTCTAGATGGCAATGTAAAGCGTGTATTAGCTCGTTGTTATATGGTTGAAGGCCATAATGGTCAAAGTAAGTATGAAAAAGCATTATGGCCTATTGCAGAAATATTAACGCCCAAAGAAGGTGTTGCGCAATTTAATCAAGCGATGATGGATTTAGGTTCACTCATTTGTACACGTAGTAAACCAAAATGCGAACTCTGCCCATTAAACGAAAGCTGTTTAGCCTTTTCTTTGAATGAGCAAAGTAGCTTCCCACAAAAGAAACCTAAGAAAACCACACCTGAAAAACAAACCATCATGGTGATACCACGTATCAACCAACAGGTATTATTAGAAAAACGACCGCCAAGTGGCATATGGGGAGGTTTATGGTGTTTTCTAGAGGTTCAACACGAAGATGAGATTGCCTCTTTATTGGCAAAGCAAAACCTTAAGCAAACCTCAACACAACCTTTAGCTAAGTTTCGCCACACCTTTAGCCACTTTCACTTAGACATAGAACCTATTGTTATAGATTGTGAGCACCTACCGGTAAAAGAAATCAACGAAAACAGCCAACAACAGTGGTACAATTTAGCCACAACAGCATCAGTTGGCTTAGCAGCATCAACGCAAAAACTGATCACTTTATTAAAGCCATGATAATTTCGAGAGTCACTCATCGAAAATATATAACCAAGAACAAGAGAAATAACTTATGAGCCGTATTGTATTTTGTCAAAATTTAAAAAAAGACGCTGAAGGTTTAGGATTCCAACTTTATCCTGGAGAAGTAGGCAAACGTATTTTTGATAATATTAGCCAAGAAGCATTTAAAAACTGGCAGCAGAAACAAACCATGTTAATTAATGAGAAAAAAATGAACATGATGGAGCCAAATGACCGTGCTTTTTTAGAAGCAGCCATGGTTGCTTATCTTTTTGAAGGAAAAGAGCCAGAGATTGAAGGTTACGTTCCTCCTAAAAAATAACAAGTAGTCCTCTTTTTTTAACTCTGTAAACGATTAATTTGTGGTTATACGCTGACTATTCCGACAAAAAGCAGAAAAAAACAGCAAACAAACATTTATTTTAAAAAAAGAGTTGACGAACAAAACGAAAAACAGTTTAATACGCCCCGTCTTCAAGGCAAAGCCGAAAAGACAGCAGATTAGACACTGCCTCGATAGCTCAGTCGGTAGAGCAGAGGATTGAAAATCCTCGTGTCCCTGGTTCGATTCCGGGTCGAGGCACCATCTATTCA
>Ga0209291_1000333_pt1 | contig 45858 bp, 29 predicted proteins | sample GOMGulsemesocosm_FD_184633 | JGI IMG/M metagenome (GOLD analysis project Ga0209291, IMG submission 184633) | Methane-oxidizing microbial communities from mesocosms in the Gulf of Mexico - GOM9B Gulf of Mexico (SPAdes) (version 2) | ecosystem: Environmental > Aquatic > Marine > Cold seeps...
ACATTTGAGCTCTTGGATTGGCTCCGTATTTATACTTTAATGCTTTTGCCCAAATCTTACGTGCTACACGACCGATTACAGCATATTCAGGATCAATACCATTAGAAAAGAAGAATGATAAATTCGGTCCGAATTTATTAATATCCATCCCTCTACTTAAGTAATATTCTACATAGGTAAACCCGTTTGCTAAAGTTAATGCCAATTGCGTTACTGGATTTGCTCCCGCCTCTGCAATATGATATCCTGATATAGATACTGAATAGAAGTTACGAACATTCTTTTCAATAAAGTATTCCTGTACATCTCCCATTAATCGCAATGCGAATTCTGTAGAAAAAATACAGGTGTTTTGTGCTTGATCTTCTTTTAATATATCTGCTTGTACAGTACCACGAACTGAACTTAAGGTATACACTTTAATTCCCTGGTATACATCCGCTGGTAATACTTGATCTCCTGTTACTCCTAGTAAGAATAGCCCTAAACCATCATTACCTTCAGGTAATTCCCCTTGATATTGTGGACGATCAATCCTTTTAGCTGCGTATATTTTTTCAATTTTTGCGGTTACCTCATCTTCTAAACCGTTTTTCTTTATGTACTTTTCACATTGCTGGTCGATGGCAGCATTCATAAAGAATCCTAATAACATAGGTGCTGGTCCGTTGATGGTCATCGAAACTGATGTCATTGGATCTGCTAAGTCAAAACCTGAATATAATTTCTTTGCATCATCTAAACAACAAATAGAAACTCCTGCATTACCAATTTTACCATAAATATCAGGTCTTACATCTGGATCATTACCATAAAGTGTTACCGAATCAAAAGCTGTAGATAAACGTGCCGCTGGCATTCCTGCACTTACATAATGGAAACGCTTGTTGGTACGCTCTGGCCCACCTTCTCCAGCAAACATACGTGAAGGATCTTCACCAGTACGTTTAAACGGGTACAATCCTGATGCATACGGAAATTCTCCCGGCACATTTTCCTGCAAACACCATATTAAAATATCTCCCCAAGCAGTATACTTTGGTAAAGCTACTTTTGCTATTTGAGTTTGAGATAATGACGGTGAATGTGTTTCAATTTTAATTACTTTATCACGAACTTTAAACTCATATACAGGTTGCTTGTATTTATTTACTTTTTTATCCCAACCAGTAATTACTTCCCAGTTGTAAGGGTCTAAGTCCATTTTAACTCTATCAAACTGAGCAACTAATAAACGTAAAAAATCTTTATTCTCTTCTGAAACAACTGTAATAGATTCACTATCTATTCCAGATTTATCTAAGGTTACTTTTCCTTCAACAACCGTTTCAATGGTTTTATAAATACCATATAATCTTTGTGCTACTTCTTTTTGAGTAGAAGCTTTTGCATCATACCCTCTATTGCTCTCCGCTATTTCTGACAAATAACGAACTCTACTTGGAGGAATTACAAATATCTTTTCAGACATCTGCTTTGTAATTTCAAAAGAAGATTTGAAATCGGCTCCCGATTTTTCTACCAATTTATCCATGATAGATTTATACAAAGAGTTCATTCCAGGGTCGTTAAACTGAGATGCTATAGTACCAAAAACGGGCATGTCATCCATGTGAACATCCCATAAATTGTTATTACGCATGTATTGCTTTTTTACATCTCTCAATGCATCTAAAGCGCCACGTTTATCAAATTTATTTATCGCCACTAAATCGGCGAAATCTAACATATCAATTTTCTCTAATTGTGTAGCAGCCCCAAACTCTGGAGTCATCACATAAAGAGACGTATCTGAATGTTCTATAATTTCTGTATCTGATTGTCCGATACCAGAAGTTTCTAATATGATTAAATCAAATTGAGCAGCTTTTAATACTTCAATAGCTTGACTTACATATTTAGACAATGCTAAGTTGGATTGACGTGTTGCCAACGAACGCATATACACACGTTTGTTATTAATGGCATTCATACGAATACGATCTCCTAATAAAGCTCCTCCAGTTTTACGTTTAGAGGGATCTACAGAAATTAAACCTATAGTCTTTTCTGGAAAGTCGATTAAAAAACGACGAACCAATTCATCTACTAAAGAAGATTTACCAGCTCCACCAGTTCCTGTAATTCCTAATACTGGTGTTTTACAATCTTTATTTTTTTCGTGAATTTTATCTAAAGTAGCTGCTGCTACATCTGGAAAGTTTTCTGCAGAAGAAATTACACGAGCAATTGCTCCTATTTCCTTATCTGCTAATTTATTTATTTCGCCATTTAATACATCACCAATTGCATAATCAGATTTTTCAACCAAATCATTAATCATCCCTTGTAGTCCCATTTCACGTCCATCATCTGGAGCGTAAATACGAGTGATACCATAATCCATTAAATCTTTAATTTCAGACGGAAGGATTACTCCTCCTCCTCCACCGAAGATTCTGATATGTCCAGCACCACGTTCTACCAATAAATCACGCATGTATTTAAAGTACTCATTGTGTCCTCCTTGGTATGATGTAATTGCAATGGCATTTGCATCTTCTTGAATAGCACAATTTACTACCTCATCTACACTTCTATCATGACCTAAATGAATTACCTCTACTCCTGTAGTTTGAATAATTCGACGCATGATATTTATAGCTGCATCATGCCCATCAAATAAGGCTGCAGCAGTTACAATACGGATTTTATATTTAGGTTTATATGGTGTTGCTTGTATCATCTGTAATAAATCTTGTGTTTATGGCGTGCAATTTACGGAATTATTAAAAAAATTCAAGAACAATTATCAAGTATATAAAAAAAGCTAAAATGAATCTTATATGTTTAATACAAATTTTATACTAAAAACTAAAAAATCTTATTAACACAATATATAACTACAACTATAAATCAATTTGAAATAAACAAGATAAAAACTCTATAAACATCAAAATACCAACCATATAGCTAAACACATTTATATATTCTAACAAGTCCTTTTTACTGACATTTTTTTGTTAACAAATCCCTTACTTTATTTCAACATTTTATTTATCTCTAATTTACATTTGTTAATTAACTAATTAATTTTAAAAATGAGAAAAAACACAATTAAATTAATGCTATTATTGTTTGGGGTAAGCTTACTATCCTATTCGCAAAATACCGTTGTACAATTAGACAAGAATTACGGGGGAGCATCCTTTGATGACACTCGAAATGCTGTTCAAGCTCCTGATGGAGGATATTATGTTTTTGGACATTCAATTAGTTTTAGTTCTGATTCATCTAGTGATTTTTATTTAGTAAAAACTGATGCATTAGGAACTGAACAATGGAGTAAAACTTATGATTCAGATAACGCAGATAGTTATTACTACGAGGGAACAATAATTAACCCAATTCCTACTACATCAAAGAGCAATCAATTAGGGTATTCAGGAGATCAAATGCAACTAACTCAAGATGGAGGTATTATTATGGCAGGTACAAGTGCCTATAATATAGTTACTGCTCATCCTCAAGATTTCAGAGGATTTCCATACATTGTTAAAACAGATCTTGCAGGGAATGTAATTTGGGAGAAAATATATAGTGGGAATTCTATAGTTAAAAACATCGAATCTATTCAAGAAGTTACTGGCGGATATGTCATCTCTGGTAGGTCTACTGAAGGAGGTAATTCTGCCTTTTTTCTAAAAGTGGATTATAACGGAAATGTACTTTGGGAAACCATAAATCACCTTGATGGTTCTGGACACGGTTCCGATGTTGCGGAAATGAACTCAGGAAATATTTTGGCTACAAGTTTTTCATTATCACGTAAAACTTTTTTATTAGAATTAAACCCAAATACAGGTGCCGTTGAGAGTTCTAGAAGAATACTTGATGAAGGATTTGATTTTTGGGTATTAGATATTGAAAAAGTTAGTGATGGCTTTGCTTTGATAGGTAGAAACTGGACTTTATTTAACAGAACTAATGCTGCTAAATTGAATGTAAATGGACAGTTTGTTTGGACAAAAGATTTCACTAATACTGAACTAGCAAATACTGGAGGTTATTCAATTAAAGAAGATAATAACGGAAATTACATCGTTGGAGGGTTTAAAATTAATAGCTCTAATTTAGAATTAGCATTAATTAATATCTCAGCAAATGATGGGGCTTTTAACTGGATAGACACTTTTGGGACTACAGCTGTTGAGATAGGAACATCTGTTTCTATTGCTAATGATGGGAACTATATAGTAACTAGAGGTACAGAAGGGCTTTCGTCAAGTTCTAACATGAGATTTCTTAAAATGGGTGAAATAAATATCCCTGGTTATATTGAAGGACAAGCATTTATAGATAATGATGCCGATTGTTTATTTAGTTCTGGTGATTACCCCGTTGCAAATAAGATAATTCAAGCTGTTGGTAGTCAAGGTGTTTATCAAGTTTTAACAGATAACGATGGACGTTATAAATTAACTATTGAATCAAGCGATTACTTAGTATCATTAGCACCTATTGCTAGAGGTGATAATTACAATTTAAACATCAATTGTTCAACTACAGGAAATTATAGTGTTTTTGTTCAAAAGGGGCAAACAGTTTTAAGTAACGACTTTGTACTATTATCTATTCCTCCTCCAGGAGGTATTGAATGTGAGGTGAATCTTGTGAGTGAAACTGGATTTATTGGTTGTGAGGCTAACCCATCAGCAGTTTATATAACACCTTGCCCTGATGAACAATATCAGTATTGTTTGAGTTATACTAATACAGGTGATATGCCAATTTTACCTGGAGCAACATTAGATGTAAGTTTACCAGGCTTCACTAATGGATCAATAAATGTTACTTCAGCTGAGGATACACCAGTTGACTTTACAGAGCACCAAATGGGAGCTCCAGCTCAATCTGACTTAACTATTATCACAGGAAATATAATACCTGTTGGAGGAAGTTTTACTTATTGTATAACATTAACTATAGACCCTAATAATCCTGGCCCATATTTCTTATTGATAAATGGACCTAACTTAGGAGGAGAAAACCTTGGAGCTCTATGTGATTCCGTAAATCCTGACCCAGCTCAAGATGCTTGTGCTTGTGACCCTAACGATATGCAAGTATCACCTAAAGGTTGTGGTGAATTTGGTAATATTTATCAAGATCAAAAATTAACTTATACCGTTCGTTTTCAAAATATTGGATCAGGCGCTGCTCATAATGTAGTTATTACTGATGTATTAGACGATAATTTAGATCTTTCAAGTATTCGTTTGGTAAATAGCACACATACAGTTACTAGTTTTCAAATTAATCCAAATAATGAGTTAGTAGTCTCTTTTGAAGGTATTGAGTTGAATCCAATTCAAGAAGCACCATTAAATAACGGGAATGTAGTATTTTCAGTATATCCAAAATCTAATTTACCTGAAGGAACAGTTATCACAAATCAGGCTTCTATAATTTTTGACAGCAATGAACCTGTTATTACAAATGAAGTGTTAAATACTGTTTATACTGATCCGTCAGTTACTGCTAATTTTACTTTTGAAAAGCAATGTGCTTCTTTTGGCTTTGATTATGACTTTAGCTACACGGGTGAATCTACAAATGTAACATATGCTTGGGATTTTGGAGCTAATACAATTCCTTCTATTTCTTCAGACGAAACCCCAGTAGGAGTTACATTTACTGAAGGAACTCATGACGTAACATTAACAGTTACTAAAAATGGTTGTAGCGATGTTATAGTACAATCTATAGTGGTTAGTGACATCGCTTCTTCAGGAAAGAAGAAAGTAACGGTATGTCATAATGGACAGTCAATAACAATTAATAAAAATGCATTACAAGCACATTTAAATCATGGTGATTGTGTTGGAGCATGTGACACTACTGCACGTACTACTAATAATAAATCATCACTTATAAATGAAATAACACTATATCCTAATCCTACATCTAACTCATTAACTGTTAGGTTTGATGATCTTAGATATGACTCTATAGAAATTATAGATATTTCTGGTAGGATTGTTATTAAGCAAACAGTAACTGACAAAAGTGAATTAACACTTAATGTTTCAAGTTTATCTAAAGGAATATATTTTATGACTATTCTTTCAAATACAAAAGAAGTTGTAATCAAAAAGTTTATTAAAAACTAGATAATTTCATTTCTTTATTCTTGAAAGCGCAATCGTTAGATTGCGCTTTTTTTATTGTAACAAGCTAAATAATAGACTTATAAAAAAAAACAATTACTAAACACCTATATTTGAAATGAAAAAATATTTTTAAACTCAGAATTCACGTTTTTGAGTTGAATCTAGCTTATTAATATCTTAGTCATAACAAAAATCAGCCACAAATAAATAGCTTAAAAAACTATTCTTACACTCGAATAGAGGTTTTGAACTTCACATGTTTCATTACAAATTGACTATTAATATTTGATATCATCTCAAGTCCTGACAATTTATTTAATACAAAGTCCTGATATTCATGCATACTTGATGATACAACTTTTAACAAGTAATCAAAGCTACCAGAAACATAATAACATTCTAGGACTTCATCCATTTGACTAATTATGCCCTCGAACTCTTTAAAAAGTTCTGAGTTATGTTTTATAATACTAACATTACAATAATTAATTAAGGGTTTATTAATAAGTTCTAAATCAACAATAGCAACATATCGTTTTATCAAGCCTGCTTTTTCTATCTTTTTTATTCGCTCATGAACTGGTGCAATGGATAAGTTTAATTTGGCAGCAAGATTTTTTATGGGCTGTTTGCAGTCTTCCTGTAGCATGTTAATCAACTTAATATCTGTTTCGTCTAATTTCATTTCAGTAAAATATTTGGTTTGATGGGATCCACCCTCCTTGTTTCAGAATAATTTATTGTTACCACAAATTTAACCATAAATTTTACCTAATTACACAGTTCAAACAAAAAATACCGCCTTTACCCTACCTTTGTACTATGCTTATTGTTAAAAAATAATTGAATGATGAAGACTGAAGTTTTAAACAGATTGACAAGCGAATTACATCGGTTGGAAGTAAACAACAAATCCTATTTAGGATACCCATTGGCTAATGATTTTTCTTTTAAAGCCTTAGCCCCATTTTTAGACCTACAAATTAATAATGTAGGAGATCCATATACTCCTTCCTCACTTGGATTAGATACAAAGGATATAGAAATAGAAGTTATAGACTTTTTTGCAAATTTATTACGTGCAAAAAAAAAATCAGTTTGGGGTTATGTTACCAATGGAGGAAGTGAAGGGAATTTGTATGGATTATATTTAGCTAGAGAAGCCTTTCCAAATGGTATGGTTTATTATTCTGAGTCTACCCACTATAGTGTAAAGAAAAACTTACACCTATTAAATATTCAAAATATTGTCATCAGTTCATCGGAAAATGGTGAGATTGATTATGAAGATTTAGAAAGATCTTTAGTACTTAGAAGACATAAACCAGTCATCTTCTTTTTAAATATTGGAACAACCATGAAAGAAGCTATTGATCAATTGGATAAAATAAAACTAATCATTAAAAAATTAGCCATAAAGGATTACTATATCCATTGTGATGCTGCTTTACTAGGTGTGGTAGCACCATTCTTAACCCCAAGGCCTACATTTGATTTTAATGAAGGAATTGATAGTATTTCGATTTCAGGACACAAATTTATTGGGTCACCTATACCTTGTGGAATCGTTTTATGCAAAAATGAACACAAAAATAGAATTGGGAGTTCTGTATCATATGTCGATACTAAAGACACCACTATTACTGGTTCTAGAAATGGTTTAACTCCCTTGATTTTATGGTATGCCTTAAAGAAAATGGGGATTAATGGCTTAAGAAACCGTGTAAACTCTTGTGTTAAATTAGCACAATATACTGAAGAAAAACTTCTAGAAATTGGTATCAATGCATGGAGAAACACCAATGCAATAACTGTAGTTTTGGACACTCCTAGCCCATGGATTTGTAAAAAATACCAGTTAGCTGTAGAGAATGACATAACACATATTATTTGCATGCCTGGAATTACTCAAGTACAAATTGATGAATTTATAGAAGATATAAAAAAAGACATTAATAAGGAAACTGTTAAAAGTGATCATAATGAAGTTTATGAAGAATTTTTAGCTGCTAATTTTTAAAAAAACAATATTAAGAAAGAGGCTATAGTATAGAAAACAACATATATCTGACAAAATTGTTTTTTAATAGCCTCTTTAAATCTTTAAATATCATGGCAAAATACATTCTAAAAATAAGTTGCAATGACCAACAAGGAATTATAGCTACTGTAACTAATTTTATACATAATTACCAAGGTAATATCGTATACATAGATCAACATGTAGATTCCATAGAAAATATTTTTTTTATGCGTTTAGAATTTGAATTTAACGCGGATTTACATTTGGTAAAGCATTTAAAAGATGATTTTTCAATTAATATTGCACACAGGTTTAATATGGACTGGAAAATTAATTCACCAACTAAAAAGCCTAAAATGGCGTTATTCGTTTCCAAGTATGATCATTGTTTGTATGACATTTTAGGAAGATACAATTCTGGAGAATTGCATGTTGAAATACCATTTATAATAAGCAACCATTTAAACTTAAAACCTATTGCTGATAGTTTTAACATTGATTTTTACCATATTTCTGTTACAAAAGAAAACAAAAGCGAAGCAGAAGATGTTCAGTTGAAACTATTAACCAAACACAATATTGACTTTATAGTATTAGCACGCTACATGCAAATAGTGTCAGCTAAATTAATTTCAAAATACCAAAATAATATTATAAATATTCACCATTCCTTTTTACCAGCATTTGCTGGTGCTAAGCCCTATCATTCTGCTTTTAAAAGAGGAGTTAAGATTATTGGCGCAACCAGCCATTATGTGACTGAAGATTTAGATGAAGGACCAATTATTGAACAAGATATTACACGAGTATCACACATCCACACTATAAGTGACTTGATTTTAAAGGGGCGTGATTTAGAAAAAATCGTACTTTCAAGAGCCATCAAATTACATTTAGAAAGAAAAACAATGGTGTACAATAATAAGACGATTATATTTTCTTAATGACATAAGCTATGCCTATAATAATTTTTTAATTTTAAAACTAGCTGCTTCAAATACTGCAAGACACACCTATAAAATGGATATTTCTAATTTTGAAAAGCACGAAGCTGTTTTTCAAAAATTAATAGCCGATTAATTAAAAAACTGGTATCCTCCGAAATAGTCAATCCGTTTTGAAATTAGTATCTTTGCATTCTTTTAAAAATCAGATTAGCAGGTTGATATAATGGCAAAAAATCAAGAATACATAGACGTACAAGGTGCTAGAGCTCATAACCTTAAAAACATCGATATCAAAATTCCTCGTGAGCAACTGGTTGTGATTACTGGTTTGTCTGGTTCTGGAAAATCGTCCTTAGCTTTTGATACCATTTATGCTGAAGGACAACGTAGGTATATTGAAACATTTTCTGCCTATGCGCGTCAGTTCTTAGGTGGCTTAGAACGCCCTGATGTTGATAAAATTGATGGCCTTTCTCCTGTTATTGCCATTGAACAAAAAACTACTAGTAAAAGTCCACGGTCAACCGTTGGCACCATTACCGAAATATATGATTTCCTACGTTTGTTATATGCGCGTGCTTCAGATGCCTATAGTTACGTAACCGATAAAAAAATGATCAGTTATTCTGATGAGCAAATTAAAAGTCTCATCCTTACCGATTATTTGGATAAGAAAATAGTTGTGCTATCTCCTGTAATTAAATCCCGAAAAGGACATTATAGGGAATTGTTTGAAAATATTGCTAAACAAGGATTTACCAAAGTAAGAGTTGATGGAGAAATCCTAGACATTACTAAAGGAATGAAGCTTGATCGATACAAAACTCATGACATTGAAATTGTTATTGACCGACTTAAAATTTCTGATGATGTAGATAATGACAAACGTTTAACCGAAACCATTAACACAGCAATGTATCATGGTGAAAATGTTTTGGTGATTATCGAACATAACACTACAGAAGCGCGTTATTTCTCAAGAGATTTAATGTGCCCGGAATCCGGAATATCTTATCCAAATCCTGAACCTAATTCTTTTTCGTTTAACTCCCCAAAAGGAGCTTGTAGCAATTGTAATGGAATTGGAAAATTATACGAAGTAGCTATTGATAAAATAGTTCCTGACGATAAAAAATCGATTTCTAATGGAGGTATTACCCCTTTAGGAGAAGAAAAAAACTCTTGGATGTTCAAACAATTAGAGACTATTGCTGAGCGCTACAAATTTAAACTTACGGATGCTATTAAGAAAATCCCAGCTGAAGCACTGAATATTATCCTTCATGGTGGAAATGAGCAATTTTCTGTAGAATCTAAAAATTTAGGGGTAACCAGAAATTATAAAATTGATTTTGAAGGAATCGTAGCATTTATCAATTCACAATATAATGACAGTAATTCTTCCTCTATTAAAAGATGGGCTAAAGAATATATGAACCATAACGATTGTTCAGTTTGTAACGGAAGTCGTTTAAAAAAGGAATCATTACACTTTAAAGTGAATGAAAAAAATATTTCCGAATTGGCAAAAATGGACATTGTTGATTTAACATTATGGATATCTGATTTAGACAATCATTTATCTGAAAAACAGCAACAAATTGCTTCGGAAGTGATTAAAGAAATAAGAACTCGTTTACAGTTTTTATTAGATGTAGGTTTGGATTATTTGGCATTAGACAGAAGTTCAAAAACACTATCTGGTGGTGAAGCACAACGTATCAGATTGGCAACTCAAATTGGTTCACAATTGGTTGGGGTATTATACATTTTAGATGAACCAAGTATCGGATTACATCAAAGAGACAATGAAAAATTAATCAATTCCTTAACTCAATTAAGAGATATTGGTAATTCGGTATTGGTTGTTGAACATGACAAAGACATGATTGAACAAGCTGATTATGTGATAGACATAGGTCCATTTGCTGGAAAAAATGGTGGAGAAATCATTTCCAAAGGTACCCCAAAGGAACTGTTAAGTGGTAATACTCTAACTGCAGAATATCTTAACGGTAAAAAAGAAATAAGTGTTCCAGAAACTAGACGTAAAGGAAATGGCGAAAAATTAACTTTAAGTGGAGCCACAGGAAATAATTTAAAAAACGTGACTATAGATATTCCTCTAGGAAAATTAATTTGTGTTACCGGAGTTTCAGGAAGTGGTAAATCTACTTTAATAAATGAAACACTTTACCCAATTTTAAATGCTCATTTTTTCAATGCAGTAAAAAAACCAATGCCCTATAAAAAAATTAAAGGCTTGGAACATATTGATAAAGTTATTGACATCAACCAAAGTCCTATTGGTCGTACCCCACGGTCAAACCCAGCTACTTATACCGGTGTTTTTAGTGAGATACGCAGTTTATTTACTAAAACCAGCGAAGCAGCCATCAGAGGTTATAAACCCGGTCGTTTTAGTTTTAATGTAAAAGGTGGACGTTGTGAAACCTGTCAAGGTGGTGGATTACGTGTTATTGAAATGAACTTTTTACCAGACGTTTATGTAGAGTGTGAAACTTGTCAAGGAAAACGATTCAATAGAGAAACATTAGAAATCAGGTATAAAGGAAAAACAATATCTGATGTATTGAATATGACTATTAATGAAGCTGTTGACTTTTTTGAAAATATTCCGAAAATATATCGTAAATTAAAAACTATTAAGGATGTTGGATTAGGGTATATTACTTTAGGGCAACAGAGCACAACATTATCCGGTGGTGAAGCACAACGCGTAAAACTAGCCACGGAACTATCAAAAAGAGATACAGGAAAAACCTTCTATATATTAGACGAGCCTACTACCGGTCTACACTTTGAAGATATAAGAGTCCTTATGGACGTTATCAATAAACTAGTAGACAAAGGCAATTCTGTTTTAATTATTGAACATAATTTGGATGTAGTAAAACTAGCTGACTACATTATTGATGTAGGACCTGAAGGCGGTAAAAATGGAGGCTCTATTTTAGCAAAAGGAACTCCTGAACAAATTGTTAAGGTAAAGAATAGTTATACAGCCAAATACTTGGCAAAAGAACTTGTTTAATTTTTAAACTCATGTAAAGTAGGTTATCTTATTAAAAACACTACTTTTGATAGGTTTGAAAAAAAATAATCAGTAAAATACTTTATATGGGAGAAACACAATTAAATAGAACTTGGAACGAAATAAAAACTAATGATTCCTGGGCGATTTTTAAAATCATGAGTGAATTCGTTAACGGGTTTGAAAAAATGAGTAAAATTGGCCCATCTGTTTCAATATTCGGTTCTGCAAGAACCAAACCAGGAGATAAATACTATGATATAGCGGTTGCGGTTGCTCATAAAATTGTAGATCATGGATATGGTGTAATTACTGGTGGTGGACCTGGTATTATGGAAGCAGGTAATAAAGGAGCACATTTAGGTGGCGGTTCTTCGGTAGGCTTAAATATTGAATTGCCATTTGAACAACATGACAATCCGTATATAGATGTTGATAAATCTATAGACCATGATTATTTCTTTGTAAGAAAAGTAATGTTTGTAAAGTATTCACAGGGGTTTGTTGTTATGCCTGGTGGTTTTGGAACACTTGATGAGCTTTTTGAAGCAATCACTTTAATACAAACTAAAAAAATAGAAAAATTCCCTATTATTTTAGTAGGTACAGAATACTGGACCGGATTAATGGATTGGGTAAAAGCTACTATGGTTACTGAATATAAAACGGTAAGCCCTGAAGATTTAGACTTAATTAATATTGTTGACAATGAAGATGAAGTTATCGATATCCTTGATAATTTCTACAGAAAGTACGCATTAAGCCCGAATTTCTAAGCAGCTTAGTAAGCTAGTACTACAAAACTTTTAAAGGTTTTTAAAAACATCAAAATATCCTAGTTATTAGCATTATGTTAATAACTAGGATATTCTTTTATAGATTATTATTAACACTTCCTCTAAAAAACAACAATTCATAATAGCTCTAAAAAATATTTCGTATATTATTTCAACTTGAAATATTTTTGACCCCTTAAAAATATTAATATATTATTAACTATATCCCCCAAAGATCATGTTAAAAAAAATTAGTTATTTTTTAGTACTCTTTTCATGCTTATCGTTTTCACAAACTATTACTGTTGACGACACCAGTTATTCTGCAACTGATTTAACAAACCTGTTATTAAACGGATCCTGTATTGACCCCACTAATATATCTTATTCGTCTCCGCAATCGGTCGCACAATTTGACGGTAATGGTTCTGCTTTTCCACTTACTGAAGGAATTATTTTACGTACAGGGATAGCAAAACTTACGGAAGGAATTTATACTGACACCGATTTAAGTAGTCAAGTAAATTCTAGTAGTGATCCTACATTAGAAACTATTAGTGCTAGTACAGGACAAAATGACCCAATTACAGATACCGCTTTCTTACAATTTGATTTCGTCCCTATTTCCAGTGATTTTAATTTTAACTTTATATTCGCTTCAAATGAATATGGACAATGGCAATGTGGATTTAGTGATGTTTTTGCATTTTTATTAACCGACCTAGGTTCAGGCACAACTACTAACTTAGCTATAGTGCCTAGTACTACCGATCCAATAACAGTAATTACTATTCGTGATAACGCCTATAATGGGGGATGTACTTCAGAAAATGCTAATTTATTTGACACCTATAATGTAACTAATCCCGCTGCTTCAACATTAAATATGCGTGGACATACAACAGTATTAAATGCGTCCTCTACACTAACACCTGGGAATTCTTACAGAATACGTTTGGTTATTGGTGACTACAAAAATCCAAATTTTGATTCGGCAGTATTTATTGACACAGGTTCATTTACTACTGAAATAGATTTAGGAGAAGATGCTACTATTTGTGACGGAAACGAAATAAGTATTACCACTGGTTTAGATAACACTGACTTTACACATTCATGGACATTAGATGGAAATCCTATAGCTGGAGAGACAACTAATACATTAGTAGTTACTCAAGCAGGAACCTATGGAGTAATTGCAATTAAAAATGGTACAGCATGTCAAATTCCTGGTACCATTACTGTTTCTGATTTATCTATTGCTACTCCTTCCGATTTATCAATATGTGATAATGGATTCGCTACATACAACTATGATTTAAGTTTTAATGATGAAGCATACCTTGGTTTAGACCCTGCCATATACAATGTAATTTATTTTGCTACTCAAGCAGATATCCCCAGTAGCCCAATAGGTGTTAACGATGTTATTAATTACACCAGTGCTGGTAATAACGAAACCATCTATATTAAAATTTTAAATATCATTACAGGCGTTTATTGTAATGCCGAACTAAACTTTGATTTAACGGTAAGTACCGCTGCTGTAGCTACACAACCTAATAACATAGATATTTGTGAAAGCCCTAATAACACAACGGTAAATTTAACGGCACAGGATATTCAAATCTTAAATGGTTTAAATGCTGCTAATTTTACCATTACATATTATGCTTCTCAAAATGATTTAAACAATCAAAATTCATTAGGAGGAAGTATAGATATTCCTACAGGAATTACCAATCAGGAAATATGGGTGTTAATGGTAAGTAATACTGATCCTAATTGTTTTGATACTACAACTTTTAATATTATAGTAAACCCTCTTCCTATCGTTTCTACACTAGATGATGTAATAGAATGTAGTGAGTATACACTTCCTCCTATTGATGATTTGGATGGTGATGGAATCCCTGATGGCGTTTACTACGATGGACCAAACGGCACAGGTAATATGTTAAATACTGGCGACATCATTGATGAAGGAGGTACTTATTATATTTATAACGGACCAGATGCAAATGGATGCTATAATGAATCTAGTTTTATAATTACACTTATTGATGAGCATAGCGTTGACCTGCATCATTGTGATGTTTTTTCCGTACCAGTACTATTGCCTGGAGATTTTTATACGGAAACAGATGGACCTAACGGAACTGGAACAATAATAGATCCAGCAACAGTTTTTACCTCCGCTGACCTTCCTCTTACTGTTCATTATTATGCAGAAACTACAGACCCTGTTACTATGGTAACCTCCGTATGTAGAAACGAATCTTTTGATATTGCCATATATGATCTACCCTTGGTAGATATTCCAGACAATGCACCAATAGTAACTTGTTTAAGCTATACACTACCTCCCATCGATGATTTGGACGGTGATGGTATTGTTGATGGGGAATATTTTGATAATTCTGGAAACCCTTTAAATATTGGTGATGTAATTACTACTTCAGGCACCTATTTTGTAGACAATTCTGAAATTCATGATTTTATCAACCCAGACTTAACACCTGGCTCAATAACTTGTATTTATAGTGAGTCATTTGAAATAACTATTATTAATACTCCTGGAGATGAAACAGCTTGTGGAAGTTATACATTACCTGTGCTAGAATCTGGAGACTATTTTTTAGAACCAAACGGACAAGGGGCAACTATTCCTCAAGGATCTGTAATCATCGATGATGGACTAGGTGGATTACTTGTTCAAGGAACTTCAATTACATTTCCTACAAATGTAATTGATATATACGTTTTTGCTACTGATACTGAAAACGTACCTAATTGTACTTCTAACATGTTTTTTGAATTAACCATAAATCCAATTCCTCCTGTAGATCAACCTACAGATGTATTAGCCTGTGTGACTGACGGGTACACCTTGCCAGTATTAACAAACGGAAACTACTTTGATGGCCCTGGAGGTACAGGAAACTCATATGCCGCTAATGATGTTATTACTACTATTGGAACAACAACCTTATACATCTATAATCTTGTTAATGGATGCCCTAATGAATGGGTATTTGACGTTGTTATTAGAGATATTCCAGCTGTAGATAACTTTACCGATGTGTACGAATGTAATCCATATGAATTACCTGCATTAACCGATGGTAATTATTATTCAGGACCTAATGGAACTGGAACAATGTATCAAGCAGGTGAATTTATAGGGCAAAACATAGCTGTTGGTACAATAGCCAACGAGAGTATACCTTTATTTATCTATAATGAATGGAGTGACCTAGCTGGATGTGACGCTGAAACCTCATTTACGGTCTATATATTAGGGATTAACCTTGGCAGCTTTAATAACATTACTGAATGTGATACGTATACATTACCTCCATTAACTGCTGGTTCATATTACACCGCTTCAGGAGGTGACCCTAATGACTTAATTACTAACTTTACTTATAACACACCAGGAATATATACTGTTTATGTATATGCTGAAAACGGGATACGTGACCCTGATGATTGTACTGCCGAAGAATCATTTACCATAACCATTTCTGAAACTCCAGTTTTACCTAATTTTTCAAACGAAATAGTTTGTGGCGAGTTTTCACTTCCAATATTAAATAATAATACCTATACCGTAAATTATTACACTCAACCAGGAGGAAACGCTGCAGATTTAATAGATGTGAACAATCCAAGAACAATCCCTACTGGATCAAGCACTCCATATACGGAAACGATTTATATATACGCAACTGCTACTAACAATACGAATTGTTTTGACGAGGAATCCTTTACGTTAACCATTTATCCGTTATTGAACTTTAGTATTAATGATGCTATTATTTGTGTAGATCCTGAAACAGGTATTGCAGATTCTTCAGATTATGTTTTATTGGAATCCGGACTAGCCCCTAGTGAATTTACCATAAACTGGTATTTAAACAACAATTTGCTATTCACTGGTCCTGACTACCTTGCCCAAGAAGCTGGTGAATACACCGTTGAAACAACTATAATAGGTACTGAAATACCACCTAACTGTAATTACAACTCTACAACTGTTACTGTATTAGAATCTAGTACAGCAACAGCTAGCTATACTGTTACTGAAGATTTTCAAGATACAGCTACAATTACTGTAAATGTCACAAATGGTAATGGAGTATATCAATATCAGTTAGACGATGGTCCATTTCAAGACAGTAATGAATTCCATGATGTCGATTCTGGAGACCATATAGTTACAATAATTGATGTTTATGGAAATTGTGGTGAATATGAATTACCAGTTATAGTGCTAAAATATCCTAAATTTTTCACTCCAAATGGCGATGGAATTAATGACACATGGAATATTTCAAACTTAGTGAATCAACCAGATGCAGTCATTAATATTTTTGATCGATTTGGGAAATTCATAATCCAAATAGCTCCTTCTGGGAATGGCTGGGACGGAACCTATAACAACAGTCAACTCCCATCAACTGACTATTGGTTTGTTGTTACTTATAAAGGAAGAAATAATGAAAATAAAGAGTATAAATCTCATTTTTCATTAAAAAGATAATATATTTAATACAATATCTATTTTTAAATAACCATTGGATCCATATCTGATGGTTATTTATTATATTACATATACTAACCTATATTAAATACCTTTTATCAATTGAAATATATAGTATTCCTTTTTATACCCTTTCTTTTTTGCATTAGTCAAACTACTCATGCTCAAAATAACATTTCCATCACAGCACAATTTCATCCTGAACAAAACAAGGTTGAGGTTAAACAAAAAATCACTTTAAAAAACACTTCTAATAAATCATTAGATAGTATTTATTTATATGATTGGAATAACGCTTATTCATCTAGAGATACTGAATTGGCAAAAAGATTTGCTGAAGAATACAGTACCAAATTACATTTTTCAAGAGATGAAGAAAAAGGATTTACTACCATTCAAACTATTAGCAGTAACACAAAGAAACTTAATTATAATAGAATAAAGCACGACATCATTGCAGTTGCTTTAGAACAAACTTTGCAACCAAATACTAGTACTACTATCCATTTAAACTACACGCTACAACTTCCGTCGGATAGGTTTACTCGATTTGGTATAGATTCAAAAAACAATATCAAATTAAAAGAATGGTTTATCATTCCTGCAAAACTTACTGATAAATGGGTTTATTATAGTAATAAAGATTTGGATGATTTATACTTCCCTAATAGTCATATTAATCTTAATTTAACTACTCCGAATGATTACACAACCATTAGTGATTTTAATGAAATTAGTTCTGTCATAAAAGATAGTACTACTACCATTCAGTTTTCTGGAAAAAATAGAATCAATTCTGAAATTCATCTTACCAAAAATTCAAATTTCACGGAAATAGCTACTGATAAAGTTACTTTTGTATCCAACATTGATGACAAAGGAATTAGTTCAGGGCTCAAAGCAGTTATTCATGACAAAATCGCCTTTTTCTTAGATGATAAACTTGGTGATTATCCTCATGAAAAAATAATACTTTCAAATACATCCTATAAAAGAAATCCTGTTTATGGGTTAAATCAATTGCCTGATTTTATCCGTCCATTTCCTGATGGATTTCAATATGAAGTCAAAATTTTAAAAGCCACTATAACCAAATATGTCAAGAATACTTTTAATACCAACCCAAGAAAAGATTTTTGGTTAAATGATGCTATTGAAAATTACTTAATGGTTAAGTACATTGAAGATAACTACCCTAACATGAAAACACTAGGGTCTTTATCTAAAATATGGGGACTTCGTTCATTTCAAATTGCTAAAAAGAAGTTTAACGACCAGTATTATTACTTTAGTTTGTACACGGCTAGAAAAAATTTAGATCAAAAATTAAGCAGCCCAAAAGATTCACTTTTAAAATACAATGTCAATATTTCTAATAAAAATAAAGCCGGTGTTGGCTTGTTATATTTAAATGATTATTTAGAAAAAGATATCATCAGTGCAGTTTTAAAAGAATTTTATCAGCAGAACAATTTAAAAACAATTAAGTCAAAAGATTTTATTGACCTTATCCAGTCAAAGACATCAAAAGATATCAGCTGGTTTATGAAGGACTATATCAATTCAAATGAAAAAATTGATTACACGATTACTGATGCAACAGAAATTAATAATGAGCTTGTTATTAGTTTAAAAAACAAAGAAAAAACAAAAGCTCCTATTTCAATTTATCAAATTATAAAAGGCAAAATAATCAGTAAACATTACGTTGATGGATTTGAAACAGAAAAAACTATTCGCATACCCAACAATAAACCGGATAGAATTATCTTAAATTATGAAGGAATTGTTCCCGAATTTAACTTACGTGACAACACAAAAACAGTTAAACCTCACTTATTCAATAAGCCTTTAAAACTTTCATTTTTAAAAGATGCTGAAGCCCCAAATCACAACCAATTGTTTTATGTTCCTGAGCTTGGATATAATCTATACGATGGTTTTTCTCCAGGACTTACTTTCAATAATAAAACATTACTTAGAAAAGCATTCACTTATAAAATAAAACCTATCTACGGATTAAAAAGTAAATCATTAGTAGGTAGCATTTCATCTAATTACACCAAATACTATAAAAATAAAAACTTATTTAGTGTTACCTATGGTATTTCATATAATCAATATCACTACGAAGAAAACTTAATGTACCAAAAGTTTAATCCCTATCTTAAAATTAATTTTAGAAATAAAAATGATTTAAGAGATAATGCAAACAAGTACATCATTGCAAGAAGCGTTACTGTACAACGTGAAAAAGATATAAATACTATAGATGACATCCCAAATTATAATGTTTTCAACCTTAAAGCAGGGATGTCAGATGCGAATTTACTTATTCTAAAATCCTTGGATACAGATATCCAATTCGCCAAGGATTTCGGAAAAATTTCAGCTAATTATGAATACCGAAAAATATTTTCAAACAACCGTCAATTAAACTTCAGAATTTTTGCTGGGGGCTTTCTATACAATAAAACAAATACTGATTATTTCAGTTTTTCTTTAGATAGACCACAAGATTATCTTTTTGATTATAACTATTACGGTAGATCCGAAAGTACAGGAATTTACAGTCAACAAATTATTATTGCTGAAGGTGGGTTTAAATCAAAATTAAATAATTCATTAGCAAATGAATGGATGACTACTGCAAATGTAAACACCAATATTTGGAAATACATTTTTGCTTATGGTGATGCAGGATTCGTTGGAAATAGTGGAAAAACAAATTTTGTTTATGATTCTGGAATACATTTGAACTTAGTACCTGATTATTTTGAATTATATTTTCCCGTATATTCTAACTTAGGCTGGGAAATTGGTCAGCCACAATACAGCGATAAAATCAGATTTAAAGTTACCCTTACCCCAAAAGTATTGATTAGTTTATTTACCCGAAAATGGCTATAAACTAATTAAGTAATTGATAATTCAAAAACTTCAAACTAGCATTTTTTTAACAAATTATCAATAAAACACGTTTTTAACTAGTAATTTCTCAATAAATTCACTTAAATCACACTTGCGTAAAATTTAAGTTTTTTGTAATTTTGCAATTCAAGAAAATCCACATACACCTATGAGCAACACAAGTAAAACGACTAAAGATATTACTTTCGAAGATTTTAAGGCAGAAGTATTAAGCGATTATAAAATTGCCGTTACTAGTCGTGAATGTAGTCTATTAGGACGTCGTGAAGTGTTAACCGGGAAAGCAAAATTTGGAATTTTCGGGGATGGTAAAGAGGTACCACAATTAGCTATGGCAAAAGCCTTTAAAAATGGTGACTTCCGTTCTGGTTATTATCGTGATCAAACCTTTATGATGGCTATTGGAGCTTTAAACATCCAACAATTTTTTGCCGGATTATATGGTCATACTGATATTGCAGAAGAACCAATGTCAGCAGGAAGACAAATGGGCGGACATTTCGCTACTCATAGTTTAAATGAAGACGGATCTTGGAAAAACTTAACACAGCAAAAAAATTCTAGTGCGGATATCTCTCCTACTGCTGGTCAAATGCCACGTTTATTAGGATTAGCCCAAGCATCCAAAATATATAGAGAAGTAAAAGGTATTGATACTGAAAAATTCTCCGTGAATGGTGATGAAATTGCTTGGGGAACAATTGGTAATGCAAGTACCAGTGAAGGATTGTTTTTTGAAACAATCAATGCCGCTGGAGTATTACAAGTACCAATGGTAATGAATGTATGGGATGATGAATACGGTATCTCAGTACATGCAAAACATCAAACAACAAAAGAGAATATCTCAGAAATATTAAAAGGATTTCAAAGAGATGAAGAGAATAACGGTTACGAAATTTTTAGAGTAAAAGGATGGGATTACCCAAACTTAGTTGATGTATATCAAAGAGCTGCAATAGTAGCAAGAAAAGAACACTGCCCAGTACTAATTCACGTAAATGAATTAACTCAACCTCAAGGGCACTCAACATCTGGTTCTCATGAGCGTTATAAATCTAAAGAAAGGTTAGCATGGGAAGTTGAATTTGATTGCATGTCAAAAATGCGTCAATGGATGATAGAAAACAACATCTTTACTGATGAAGAAGCTAAAGCCATTGAAAAAGACATCCAAAAGCAAGTTCGCAAAGGAAAACAAGCTGCTTGGACTGCTTTTGTAAAACCACAAAAGGAAGAACAAATTGAAGCTGTTGCAGTATTAAAAGCTGCTGCAGTAAATTCAAGCAACAAAGCTTTTATCGAAAAACTAGCTAACGAATTAGAGGTAATAAAAGAACCAATTCGTAAAGAAATCCTAATTGCTACAAGAAAAGCTTTACGTTATTTAACTACTGAAACATCAGAAACAAAGACTGCTTTAATTATTTGGATTGCTGGTTACAAGGCTAAAATTCAACCAAAATATAGTGCTAACTTATATTCTGAAAGTAATTTAAGAGCTGATAATATCAATGCTGAAGCTCCTAAATATAATGATGATGCAGAAATGGTAGATGCACGTTTAATTATGCGTGATAACTTTGATGCGATTTTTACTAAATACCCTGAGTCATTAATCTTCGGTGAAGATGCAGGACACATTGGTGATGTAAACCAAGGATTAGAAGGAATGCAAGAAAAATATGGTGAATTAAGAGTTTCTGATACAGGAATTCGTGAAGCTACCATACTAGGACAAGGAATAGGAATGGCTATGAGAGGTTTACGTCCTATTGCAGAGATTCAGTATTTAGATTATATCTTATACTCTCTACAAATCATGTCTGATGATTTGGCAACATTACAATACAGAACAAACGGAAAGCAAAAAGCTCCGGTAATTATACGTACTAGAGGACATCGTTTAGAAGGAATTTGGCATTCAGGTTCTCAAATGGGTGGACTTATTCACTTATTAAGAGGAATACACCTATTAGTGCCAAGAAACATGACTAAAGCTGCAGGATTCTATAATACCTTATTAGAAGGTGATGAGCCTGCTGTTGTAGTAGAATGTTTAAACGGATACCGTTTAAAAGAAAAAATGCCTGCTAACTTAGGAGAATTTAAAACACCAATTGGAGTTACTGAAACGGTAAAAGAAGGTGCTGACATTACTTTAGTCTCTTACGGTTCTACACTACGTATTGTTGAAGAAACTGCTAAAGAACTAGCACAAGTAGGAATTGATGCTGAGGTGATTGACATACAATCATTATTACCGTTTGACATCAACCATGATATTGTAAAATCTGTTCAAAAAACAAATAGATTATTAGTTATTGATGAAGATGTACCTGGTGGAGCTTCTGCATATATTTTACAAGAAATCGTTGAAAAACAAAATGCTTACAAGTTTTTAGATAGTAAACCACAAACTTTAGCTGCTAAAGAACATAGACCTGCTTATGGAACTGACGGAGACTACTTCTCTAAACCATCTGCTGAAGATATCTTCGAAAAAGTATATGACATGATGCACGAAGCAAATCCTGCAAAATTCCCTGCTTTGTTTTAATAAGTAACCTTATATAACACTAAAAAAAGCTCCAATGAATTTAAATCACTGGAGCTTTTTTTTGGTTTTTATAGTATCTTACAGTTTCTAATAGAGGTATTCAGGAATGGTTGTTTTAATTACTTTTAAGCTAATATAAACCTAGTGGTTGACAGGATAAATTTGAATGTATTGCATGACGTTGTTGTTATAGATTATTAAGCATTGTATATTGGCATATATAACTTGAAGTAGATTATGATTAATTATTTATATGGAATTTTATTAATAGTTGCCTTTGCACTTATTTGCTTTGCTGTATTTCAATATACTAAAACGAGAAAATTATTGACTGAGGGAATTAAAACTAGCGCTACTGTAATTGAGTTTATTGAAGAAAGTGGTGATGATGGAAATACTTTTAAACCAGTTTTTGAATATTTTGACAAAAATAATTATAAGCACATATTTAAAGGTGAAGTTAGCTCAAATCCCCCAGCTTACGAGCTAAATAAAAAAGTAATAGTTGTATATAACCCTAACGAAATTGATGTCCAAAAAGTAGTTTCCTACTGGGGACTATATCGATCGGTTATTATATCTTTATCGATAGCTTCACCATTATTGATAATTAGCTGTGGATTCTTTTTATACAATACTAAATAACAAATTAAAGTAATCCTAGTAAGCTTTTTAAAATTACATTTTCACCATTTTCAGATTAAAAAAATTATCCTCATAATATTAAAACCCCCAATGAATTAAATTCATTGTTTTTTTATTCCTCTTAAAACAGATGGCTTTAAATATATCCTTCTTAAGAAGAATGATCCTTTAAATCTTGTAAAAGTGCGTGGTATATAGGGTTACAAAAATCAGCTACTCCTCCTTCTTTAGCAGAGTCCCATTTGGAAGTCCACAATACAAAAGACGTATTATTTTCTGAAACAGGAAACACAGTAACCTCTCCAATATATCCAGAAACGTTTTCTTTAGAAACTACTGATGGCCCATCATCAATACTGTAAGTAAATTTTCTAGCAACATTATCTATTGATTGTAGCGTTTCACGAAAAACTTCATTTAAAATTCGCTTTGAGCCAATTTCATTTGAACACACGTTTCCAACTGCCTCTACTTTAGTTACTACATTTTTACTCCATGATAAATCATGAAAATTCTTTAAAATGTCCCAAACTTTATCTGCATCACTATTAATTACTATTGAATTATAACACCCCATATCTCAAATTTTTAATTAGTTACTTAGACAATACTAAGTTTTATATTTAACAATGTAAGTTTAGACCGTTAATTTTTGGGGATACACAAAGTTAGCTGATTTTAACAAATAAATCAACATTACAACCGTATCTTACTCATTACGTGTGTTTTACCAAGTAATAAATTATTTAACTGCATTCTCAAAAGCAGTTTTCCCTCCTACGATTGGCAAGGTTATTTTTGTCCCTTTTAAATCAACTGTTAACTCAGTTCCTGGTTCTGGCCAAACTGTAAACTCTTTATCACTTGAAAAAATCATCAGTCCAATTTGTTGCCCTTTTGGAATTATTTGATCGTCAGGCATTAAGTTAAATGACATTTCATAAAATTTCCCTGGAGTTAGAGGCTCACTTGTTGTTAATGAACTATGGTTTTGTGGATCTGCCCAACCTCTCGTAATAATATTATCGGTAATTTTGGCCTTACTATTTTCACTCCAAGGTAATGATACTAACCAAACAGATAAATTAGCAGCTGGTTTGCTACTCGCTAATTTTATAGTAATTGTAGCTTCACCAGAAATATGAATACCCTTAGTCAACTCTGGACTTACATATAATAAACGGTGATTTGACGTCTTACTTTTTGCCAAATCCGCTCCAGAAAAAGAGTAATCATCAACTAAAGTTTCTTTTCCCTTTTTCTTCGATTTCTTTGTACTTAACAAACCTTTTCCTGGCTCTCCAGAATTAAGATAAAATGTAACAGGAGATGCTTCTGGATTAGGATACTCAGCGTAAGGTGTTGGATTATTTTGTTTATCATTTTCCCTAACAATCCATGAACGAGCATCCTGCTCTACTCCATTTTTTACTCCATGTAAATAACGCGTAAACCATCTGTTCATCATTTTTATTGGTGGAGGCCCACCATGACCATTTTGATGATAATAAATTTGACTTGGAATCCCCATCTCTTTTGCTCTCTTATATATTCTGTAACTATGTTCTGGCATTACATTCCAATCATTGAAACCATGCGACATTAATAAGGCTGCTTTCATGGGCTTCATATCATTTAAATAATCACGTCCTGCCCAAAAATCATTATAATCACCGGTAGCTCTATCTATTCCATTCTTCATTTCTATATCCCTTACCATTGCATTATTATAAGAACGCATAGCTTCATTTCCACTATGAATAAAGTCATATAAAACATCAACATCTTCTCCTAAATACCCACCCGGAGATCGTACCAAACCATTAGATCTGTAATAGTGATAATAAGAAGTATTTGGCGCTATAGGTATAATTGCCTCAAGTCCCTCAACACCAGTTGTAGCAGCTGCCAATGGAATTGTACCGTTATAAGAAGTACCCGTCATCCCAACTTTACCTGTTGACCAAAATGCTGTAACTACCTCCTCGCCTTCTGGAGATTTATACCCTTTTATTCTACCGCACAACCAATCAATAACGGCTTTTGGAGCTAGGGATTCGTTATCCCCTCCAACAGTTGGCGATCCTTGTGACAATCCAGTTCCTGGAGATGATGAATGCACTACAATATACCCTCTAGGAACCCATTTTTTAATATGAGAATTTGAAATAATTGGGCGTTTACCCGTACGTATAACCTCAGGGTGTACTCTTTCTTTTTCTTTCTCACCTATTTCATGTTTAATATCCCAAAACAATCCTTTTACATCTCTTGCTACTCCAGCAAAATAAGGACTAGAAACATATATAATTGGTAATTTTAAACCTTCTGTTTCCGTTTGTTCTGGACGGGTAACTGCTACATGCATTCTGTCTAATTTCCCATCACCATCAGTATCAAATTCTGTTTCAACCCACAAGTCATGGCGTATCCACTTATTAACATCTGTAAAGGCTGGTACAATTTGTGCTTCTCCATTTTCAAAGAAGGGAAGTGATTTAGTAATTTCTTCTTGTTTTTGAGCATTCACATTGGTAATGAATGTAACTAAAATTAGTAAGTAAATTTTAGGATTGAATACAATTTTCATAATCAAAAAAGTTTTTAATACGTTATATAAGTGCTTGTTCACTTATATAAACAAGTAGTTTCCTCCTATTTGGCAAAAAAAACTACTTGTTCATTAACTAACGAAAATAAGTTATTCCTTAAAAATGTAACGTTAAATATATCCTAATATATTACCCGAATACAATACTTAATTTACTGAAAAAATAAAATACTTCAATAATAAACACCAAAAAAACATTTTAAAATCATAAAGTAAAACTAGCCATTTTTCATAGAAAACCTTATTCCAATAAGTCCAAGAAACTGAGTATGAACATCATATTTTTTCCGTATATTTAAGTGCACATAACTATCCAAATATGCTTACAAAAAAAGATAAAACTGAATACCGAAGTTTATTATTTCGTCATTTAGATGGCCTCGCAACAGCTACAACAGCTTTTTATTTACATAAAAAAGGAGTCCTTGATTACTTACTCCAACAACAACAAATATCATTAACAGCCTTAGCTAAACAATTTAGTGCGAACATAGGGTATTTAAATATTGGTTTACGGGTTCTATGTTCACAAGGATGGCTTACACAGCATATTAACCACAATGACGGCACAATTGTGTATAAAACAAATGAAAAAAGCAAAACTGCTTTTGCTTTAGTTCCCTTATATGAAGATGCGATAAACCTTTTACAATACAGTATTCTTTTTCCTGAAGAGCGTATTGGTGCAGATGCTTTTATTGCTTTAGAACGTATATTCAAAAAATTAGAAAGCAATTACAACATCAGTAATATTAATGAAATTGAAAACCAGGTATTAAAACATATTGAAGGAGTGGTTATTGCTCCTATTATAGTATTACTTGGGGTTAATGGGATGTTTCATAAATACTTTATGGAAGCCTCTTTTAGAGCACAGGAATATCATAAAGATCCTGAAAGTTTTAAAAAAATTCTTGACTTTTTTGTTCACCTACAGTGGTTTATTAAAAAAAAGGACACCTATCAGTTTACTGACAAAGGGTTATTTTTTGCAAAAAGAGCATCTGCTTATGGAGTAACAGTATCCTACCTCCCAACTTTTATACAATTAGATGAATTGTTATTTGGAAATCCGTCAGTATTAAACAGTTTGCCAGACGAAACTGAAAAACATGTGCACAGAGAAATGAATGTTTGGGGAAGTGGTGGCGCTCACAGTACATACTTTAAGGTCATTGATAAAATAATCATCAATATATTTAACAAACCTATTGATGAACAGCCAAAAGGCATTTTAGATATGGGTTGTGGAAATGGTGCATTTATACAACATATTTTTGATGTTATTGAACACCAAACTTTACGAGGAAAACAGCTAGATGACCATCCTTTATTATTAGTAGGAGCCGATTTTAACCAAGCTGCACTTAAAGTTACACGTGCAAATTTGATTAAAGCAGATATTTGGGCGAAAGTTATCTGGGGAGATATTGGAAGACCAGATTTATTAGCAAATGATTTAAAAGAAAACTACACCATTGATTTAAGAGACCTGTTGAATGTCAGAACATTTTTAGACCATAACCGGATTTGGGAAATGCCCTTAAATACAACAGGAAGAATAAGTACTTCATCTGGAGCTTATGCGCATAAGGGGAAACATATCTCTAATAGTTTGATAGAAGATTCGTTATTAGAACATTTACTAAAATGGAAACCATATACTGAAAAATTTGGTCTGTTAGTTATTGAACTACATACCGTAACTCCAGAATTGGTCGCAAAAAATATTGGAAAAACTGCAGCTACAGCCTATGATGCCACACATGGTTATTCTGATCAGTTTATATTAGAAATTGATGTATTTAATAAAATAGCTTCAGAGGCAGGCTTGCACCCTGACCCTAATTACTTTACAAAATTCCCTAATAATGACCTGGCAACTGTTAGTGTAAACCTTTTAAAAGGTATTGACAACTCATAGTTTCTCCATAAAAAACAGACTTATTTACACCTATATTACAAATGGGTGTTTTATATAATATTTAATAAAAATACAGAAGCTATTAAACCTTTTCAATATGAGTGAGTCCAAAAGGAAACTTAAAACCCAACTCATATGAAAAAACTTCTTGTATTTTCCGTAATTACTTTAGTGTTTTTTGCTTCTTGTAGTGATGACAATTCAAACCTAGCTACAACTACAACACCCGTTACATTTGATTTTTCTGATTATTTAAATATTGATTTCAATAATTTATCAAATTATGCCTTTCAAACAAAGCCAATATACATCACTAAAGATAATACGGTAGCTAACCCTATCACTAATGAGGGTGCTACACTTGGGAGGATTCTGTTTTACGATAAAAATTTATCTTCGGATAATACTGTTTCATGCAGTACATGTCATCAGCAAGCCAATGCCTTTAGTGATATAGATATTGTAAGTTCTGGAGTAAATGGACAAACTGGTAGGCACTCGATGAGATTAATAAATACTCGTTTTGCAGACGAAGCAAAGTTTTTCTGGGATGAACGAGCTAACACTTTAGAAGAGCAAACTACAATGCCAATACTAGATCATAATGAAATGGGATTTAGTGGTACTGATGGTGATGGAAATTTTGATGACTTAATCACTAAACTTAATGATGTTGAATATTACCCTCAATTATTCGAATTTGCATTTGGTGATCAAGTCATTACTGAACAACTTATGCAGAATGCACTGGCACAGTTTATAAGAAGTATTCAATCTTTTGATTCAAAATATGACACTGGAAGAATTACTGTGGCTGATGACCAAACTCCTTTTTCAAATTTTACAGCTGAAGAAAATACCGGTAAACAATTATTTTTAGCTCCTCCAACCTTTGATGGAACAGGAGTTAGAAGTGGAGGCGGTGTAGGTTGTGCTGGCTGTCATTCAGCACCTGAGTTTGATATTGATCCTGACACTCAAAATAACGGTATCATTGGGGTCTTAAACTCAGCTGAAACTGACTTAACAATAACAAGAGCTCCATCGTTAAGAGATATATTCAAGCCTGATGGAACTTTAAACGGAGGATTAATGCATACTAGTATTTCGAACATCAATTCAGTTATTGGACATTACAACCAAATGTCTCCTGGTTCAAATAATGCACAACTAGATCCAAGATTAAAACCAGGTGGAAACTTACAGAATTTAAATATGACAGTCGATGAAAAAAGTAATCTGATTAGTTTCTTAAAAACCTTATCAGGTACAGATGTATACACCAATGAAAAATGGGCTGATCCTTTTGTTAATTAACCCTTATTAATTGAAGATTATTTGTTTATATATATATTTGAAAATACTGAAGGAGATACCCCACATTTATTTTTAAATAGTCTTGAGAAATATGATGCATCTTCATATCCCAATTCAAAAGCAATTTCTTGTACTGTTAACTCACCATGAGTTAACAGTCTTTTTGCTTCTAACAGAATACGTTGATGAATTAAATCAGTAGTTGTTTTACCTACTGTATTTATAACTACTTTATTCAAATGCTTAGTACTTACATTTAATTCAAATGCGTAGTCACTAGCTTTTTTCATGGTTAAAAAATTTTGATCAATTAACTGTTCTAATTTTCTAAACCAAGCTACTTCTCTGTCTATTTTATGAATATCATTTTGTTCTTTTTTAATATATAAACGGCTAGTTTCAATATATAATAAATCAATTATGAGTGCTAATTTTTGGTATCTCATAAATTCATTTAATTCAAACTCTTCAAGGATATTTACAAAAATACGACTAAATAAATCTAACTCTTTTTCTTTTAATAATAAAAAAGGCTGATTATATGATGTATAAAAAAAAGGGTAGTTATCAATATTTTTATTCGGAAATGATAAGTTATAAAAGTCTTTTGAATGAAAAAAAATAAACCCATTTGCCGGTTCAGTGAATTCCCAATGATGAGTTTGTCCTGGATTCATTAAAAAAAGTGCTCCTCTTTTAATGGGGTAAGAGTCAAAATCAACTTCATGTACTCCTACTCCATCGGTAAATAATACAACTAAATAAAAATCATGCTTGTGTGGTTTTGTAATAGATGCATGATATTTATTCAAATGTGTAGAAAAATCATTTGCATAGAAATCACCCTCATTTATCTTAAACTCAAATTGCTTTATATTCAGTATTGGTAAAAAACTCATATATCAAAATTATACATAAAGCGTGTTTTATCCTAACAAAAACGTGTTTCAATCAACTAAGACCTGTTCATTTTACTGAACTTTGCATAAAAAATCATGTTGATAAAACATCTCATAAAACACAAATGTCCTAATTGTAAAAAAGGAAATATTTTTAGTAGTAAAAGTATTTTTAGTTTTGGAAAAATGAATTCTAGTTGCCCTGAGTGTTCCTTGAAATATCATGTTGAACCTGGCTTTTTTTATGGAGCAATGTATGTTAGTTATATACTAACTGTAGCTGAAGGTATAATCACCTATTTAATAGGTCAATTCTTTTTTGAAAAAGCATTTGACTTGAGAATTATTCCATACATTATTGGGGTAATAATACTATTGTCTACCACAAACTTTAAATTATCAAGAGTACTATGGATTTACTTATTTTTAAGCCCTAAAAAGAAAGCAATTGCTCCAGAGTAAGTATTTACCTAGAATTATAATTTGAATACATGCTTTTATACCAACGTAAAATTCAGTAACTTTAATAGTATAAAACACCTAATTAATAAGGTGAAAATGACAATTACTGAATTCACTATACGGCTTTTATCTGCTGCTTTTGCTGGAATGCTTATTGGATTTGAAAGACAATGGAATAACAAGTCGGCAGGAATCAGAACCAATACTTTGGTTGCAATTGGGGCTGCTCTTTATGTTCTATTATCTATTAACATTAATACTGAAAGTGAAGGTACTACACGAATTATTGGTCAAGTTTTAACAGGAATCGGGTTCTTAGGAGCTGGTATAATTTTTAAAGAAGGATTAAATGTTCGTGGACTTACAACTGCTGCTACTGTTTGGTGCAGTGCTGCCATTGGATGCCTCTCGGCTTCCGGGTATTATCTAGAAGCCCTTATAGGGACTATTATAATACTACTTGTAAACTTAGTATTAAAACCTATACATAATTGGCTATTTAACAGAAATAAACCTTAATTCATTATTTTAAAAAGCAACTCCTTTAATAAGTCACTTTGAGGTAAATTACTAGCACCTACTCCTTTGCTTTTTAAATCTGCCTCACGTAACAATGCCACTACCTGACTCACTTTACGCATGGGATAGTTTTTTCCAGCAGCTTGATATTCCTTAACAAAAAACGGATTTATTTTTAAGGCTTTAGCAACACTAAATTGCGATTTATCACCCAAAGCGTGATATTGTAATAATTGCGAAAAGAAATTATACAATAAAGAAACAGTTACTACAGTAGGGTTATCTTTTGGGTTTTGAGCAAAATAGTTAATAATCCTATTGGCTTTTAATATATCTCGTTCACCAACTGCTTTTCGCAATTCAAAATTATTATAATCTTTGCTTATCCCAATATTTTCTTCAATAAGCTTTGGTGATATTTCCGTTCCTGAAGGTAGTACTAGTTGTAATTTTTCTAATTCATTATTTATTTTCCCCAAATCTGTCCCTAAAAACTCCACCAACATTTGTGCAGCTTTTTGACTAATTGTATATTTTTTACTAGCTAAAACTCTGCGAATCCAATCAGGAACTTGATTATCATAAAGTTTTTTACTTTCAAATAAAACTCCAGCTTTATCTATAGTTTTATATAACTTTTTACGCTTATCTAATTTCTTGTATTTATAGCAAATCACCAATACTGTTGTAGGTTGCGGGTTTGTAGCATAAGCTTCCAGCTTATCAATTGTTCTGCTGAGGTCCTGAGCTTCTTTTACTAGCACCACTTGCTTTTCAGCCATCATGGGATAACGTTTTGCATTGGATACAATATCTTCTATGGTAACATCTCTACCATACAACACCATTTGATTAAACCCTTTTTCCTCTTCAGCTAGTACATTTTTTTCAATGTAAGATGAAATTGCATCAATATAATATGGTTCTTCCCCCATTAAAAAATAAATAGGTTTAGTATTTCCATTTTTTATATCCGCAACAATTTGTTTTACTTTATCCATGAATTATTTGAAAAATACTTCGCCAAGCTCAGTATGACATTCTAAAAGATTCTTATTTTTGAAGGGTGCAACAGCTTAATTTCCCTACATATCCCTTTCGCATCAAAAATAGCGAAAATAAACTCAGTATTTTTGATGATATCAGGAAAAAATTTATTGTCCTGACTCCTGAAGAATGGGTACGTCAACATTGTGTCCAGTTTTTAATGATTGAAAGAAAATATCCTAAATCATTAATAAATGTAGAAAAGGAATTATTTATAAATGGGCGAAAAAAACGTTACGACATCGTTGTTTTTAATACTGATGGAAGTATTCATATTTTAATAGAATGTAAAGCTCCTAAGATAAACATTACTCAAAAAACTTTTGACCAAATAGCTCAATACAATTTAACGCTCAACGCCAAATTATTAATGGTTACCAATGGGTTAAACCACTATTATTGTCAAATGGATTATGACAATGAACGTTATCAATTCCTAAAAGACATTCCGGAGTACTCTAAATAAACAACTGCCAGTAATTATATCTCTCGGATTAACAAAAATTTATGTAAGTAATTAATCCGTATATCATATCTTTAACCTTTTAAATTCACACACCAAAATATGACTTCATTATTGATTAATTGGAACCCTAGTGACACCTTAATTAACTTAGGACCAATTCCTATAAAATACTATAGTTTGATGTTTGTAGTTGCTTTTTTAGGCGGTTTACAAATCATGAAGAAAATATTTAAAAATGAATCCGTTTCTGAAGAAAAATTAGACAGTTTATTTATTTATGGTGTCGTTTCCATTTTGGTTGGCGCACGTTTAGGACATGTATTTTTTTACGACTGGGATTATTATCAAAATAATTTATTAGAAATCATATTACCATTTAGATTTAACCCTTTTAAGTATACAGGTATTGCTGGTTTAGCAAGTCATGGTGCTGCCATAGGTGTTATTATTGCTATGTATTTTTACCACAAAAAACACCCAGACATCAAATTATCATGGATATTAGACCGAGTAGTCATTCCAGTAGCATTTGGAGCTATTTTTGTGCGTTTAGGAAATTTAATGAACTCAGAAATTATTGGTAAGGTTACTAATTCAGATTATGGGTTCAAATTTATACAACAACATTACAGGTCCTATGAAGCAATGGAATTAACAGGTGCCAAAACCACTTCTAAAGCTTATGAAGCTATTGTTAACAACCCAAAATTCATTCATTTACTGGAAGCTGTACCATTACGTCATCCTGCACAATTATATGAATCAATAAGTTATATTTTTGTATTTGCGTTTTTAATGTTTACCTATTGGAAAACTGACAAAAAACAGAAACCTTATTATATTTTTGGCTTATTCTTAGTACTGCTTTGGTCTGTTAGGTTTGTTGTTGAATTTTATAAAAAATCGCAAGGAGGTTTTGAAGATTCACTAGGGAATTTATTATCTACTGGACAATGGTTAAGTATCCCATTTATCATTATTGGATTCTACTTTATGTTTCGTCCAACAAAAAAAGTAGCCTAATGGTTAAATCTATTTATAGTATTTTAATCCTATTTATAGCCTTTTCTACTTTACTATCATGTAAAAAAGAAGCTAAACACGGAGTTACTCCTCCTAAAATTGAATTTAAACACGAGGGAAACTTACAAATCATAGATAGCATTGGTGCTATAAAAAAAGAAATCCTAATAGAAATAGCAGATAATGATTTTGAGCAACAAACTGGATTGATGTATCGTAAGCAAATGGATATTGATAAAGGTATGCTATTTATTTTTGAAGAAATTAAAGTACGTAGCTTCTATATGAAGAACACTTATATTCCTTTAGATATTATTTATATCGATACTGACAATACTATTATAAACATCGTAAAAAATGCAGAACCCTTAAATGAAGCTTCTCTATTTTCAGATGCTCCAGCAAAATATGTGTTGGAAATTAATGCTGGTTTAAGTGATGAATGGGATTTAAAAGCAGGTGATAAAATTAGTTACTCAAAATTATAAAGTTTTAATCCTCTTGAAAAAACATTAACTATACAACAATTTTACCCTATTTAAGTCTACTTTGTTATTCTTAGTAATTGGTAAAAAGTATTTTAATTGCCATAATTGTGTTTTCTTAGCTTGCTTACTTGTTACTATAACCCATGGTGGGTAAACACGAATTGCACGCTTCCCTTCTTTTAAATCAGCTGAAAACACCCCTTGCTTAATTAACTCCTCTTTAGGGAAAATAAATTGACCAAAATAGTTTTCATCTTTTACATTTACAATAACAAAATCAATAGCATCAAAACAATGATAAGGCTTAATTGTACCGTTATCAATTCGCTTCCATAGCACTACAAACTGACCGATTTTCTTTGGAGTTATTTTAGCTGTTCTACTTATTACTCTTTTTTCATTAAGTAAATAACTACATGCAAAATACTCTTGAGACTCCTTATTTAAAATGTAATTGGTTACTTCTAATGAACAACAATCATATACAATATCTTTAATCGTTTCAGTATAATTCATTTTTTAAGGACAATTTTAAATGGTTAGCAATAAGGTAAACAAAAAAAAGTCCGAAGCATAGCTTCGGACTTTTTAATATCAAAATGAATTAAAATTATGCTGCCACAACTTCTTCTTCAGTTTCTTCTTCTTCTTTTTTATCTCTTTTTAATTCTTTGTTTCCTACAGTATCAAACATAACTGGAGTTGCAATGAATAAAGATGAATAAGTACCTACTATTACACCAATGATTAATGCAAAGATAAACCCTCTAATAGATTCACTTCCTAAAATAAAGATAGTAACTAATACGATTAAAGTAGTTATAGAAGTATTCAATGTTCTACTTAAAGTACTATTTAATGCTTGGTTAACAGTTTTTCCATATGCCCACTCTTCGTTATTATTAAAGTATTCTCTAATTCTATCAAACACAACAACTGTATCATTTAATGAATAACCAATTACAGTTAATATCGCTGCAATAAACGCTTGGTCAATTTCCATGTTAAATGGCATTACGTTACGTAATAATGAGAAGATTCCTAATACGATAATAACATCATGGAATACGGCAGCTACAGCACCTAAACTAAATTGCCACCATTTGAAACGCATTAAGATATATAAGAATACTACTATTAACGATCCTAATACAGCCAATAGAGAGTTCTTTTTAATATCATCCGCAATTGTTGGCCCTACCTTCATAGCCTGAACAATACCTTGACCATTTTCACCTTTAGTAAATTGCTCTAAAGTCATTCCTGCAGGTAACATATCTTTTAACTGCTCAAACAATAATGTTTTAATTTCTGTATCGACAACTAAACCTTTTTCAGCTATCTTATATTTAGTACTAATTTTTAATTGATCATTACCACCATAAGTTTTCACCTCAGCGCTTCCGAAAACTGTAGTTAATTTATCTGAAACATCAGCAGTATTTACATCTTTATCAAATTTAACTTGGAATGTTCTACCTCCAACAAAATCAATACCTTCATTTAATCCATTAGTAAATAACGATCCTAAGCATGCTATTACTAAAACACCCGAGATAATGTAAGTCAACTTTCTTTTTCCTAAGAAATTGATTCCCATCTTTTTCATTACATTTTTAGTAGCCCCAGTTGAAAATGGTAACACACCACCTTTATCTGCACTCCAGTCTACTAATAACCTTGTAATGAATATTGCCGTAAATAATGATGTTGCAATACCAATAATTAAAGTAGTTGCGAAACCTTGAATTGGTCCCGTCCCAAACATAAATAAGATAATTGCAGTTAATAAAGTAGTAACGTTTGCATCTAAAATAGATGACAATGCATTACTAAATCCATCCTTAATTGCTTCTGCTTGAGATTTACCTAAAGCTAATTCTTCTTTAATACGTTCAAAAATAAGTACGTTAGCATCAACCGACATACCTATTGTTAATACGATACCTGCAATACCAGGAAGTGTTAATACAGCTCCTAATCCAGCAAGAATACCGAATATCAATAAGATGTTTAAACCTAAGGCGATGTTTGCATATAAACCAGCTTTACCATAATAGAATATCATCCAAACGAAAACCATTAATAAGGCAATCATAAATGACATTTTACCACTATCAATTGCATCTTGTCCTAAAGAAGGTCCAACTTCAGCAGATTGAATAATATCAGCAGAAGCAGGTAATTTACCCGCTCTTAATACGTTTGCTAAATCTTTCGCTTCATTTAATGTAAAGCTTCCAGATATTTCAGTTTGACCTCCAGATATTGCTTGACTTGCACTTGGAGCAGAATACACAACATCATCTAACACAATAGCAATTGCATTTTTTTGTTTAGCTACATTACCAGTAAGTTCTTCCCATTGCTTAGAACCTAATGAATTCATTGTAAGACCAACAGAAGCATCACCAACTTGTGTGTATTGTTGTTTTGCATCAGTAAGCACATCTCCTAACATCGCTGGAGTTCCTACTCTGTCAGATTTTAAAGCGTATAACGGAACGTATTTATTAACATCGTCCTCAGCAATACCAAAAGTAGCTTTATCTCTTGCAGTAAATAAGATTCCCCATCTGTATTTTGCATTTTTAATAACTCCTGTTCTTAAGTCTTTAGTTGACTTTAAAAATCCGTTTATTTTAGCTGTATCAGCAACTTTTGCGAAAGCTAAACGAGTACCACCTGTTAATGTTAACATATCCATTAAAGGATTTGGTTCATTTGCTTTTTTAATAGAATCATTATCTTCTCCTAATAAAGCTTCAGTTGAATCCTCTGTAGTTGTTTCAGTAGCATCAGTAGTTACATCTTTAGCAACAACCTCTTTCTTTAATTTCTCATTTACAGAAATTAAGTATTGAGCAGCTTCATTAAAGGTATGTGTTTCATAAAACTCTAACTGAGCAGTACCTACTAATAACTTCTGAATACGTTCAACATCTTTTGCTCCTGGTAATTCTACCAAAATACGAGCAGATGTTCCTAAACGTTGGATATTAGGTTGTGTTACTCCAAATTTATCAATACGCTTTCTAATTACTTCAAAAGCAGATTCGATAGACTCATCTAATTTCTTCTCTAGAACAGATTGTACTTGATCATTTGTCATCGTAGCACTTACTGTACCATCTAATGATTTATTTGCAAAAATATCAGTAGCTGCTAATGGTGTTGGTGTTCCTCCATTTGCATTTACTTCATCAAAGCCTTTGAAAAAAGATTGTAGGTAAGTATCATCAGAATTTGTTTGTAACTCATCAGCTTTTACTAAAGCTTGATTGAATACCGGATTTTTTGAATTGTTCGCTAAACCTCTTAAAATATCTTTAGTAGATATTTGAAGAATTACGTTTACACCTCCTTTTAAATCAAGACCTTCATTTAAAACTCTCTTTTTAGCATAATCATAAGTGATTCCAGCAATTACTGTTTCCCCTCCGATTGAGTCAAGATATTTCTTCTCTAATTCATCAGCATTACCAGCTCCATTAACAAATGCCGCAGCATCTTTCTCCACCTTACTTGCTATATACGTAAATGATAGCTGGTAAATACTTACCGCTACAAATAAGAAAGCAAACAATTTAACTATTCCTTTGTTTTGCATTATAATTTATTATTAGTTATCAATTTCTATTTTCAAACGAGCAAATATAATTTTTCTGAAGCGAAATAACAATATATTTAAGTAGTTTTTATAAGTTTTATAAACATAAAAAACCAGCATAAAGATGCTGGTTTTTTAATATCAATTAATAAGGTGATTTTTACATCCCTAATTGTTCAGTTTTCTCATAACCTTCTAACGGAGTCATATCAAATTTAGCATCAGCAACTTCTTCATTTTTAATTTCAGTTACTTCAGATTTTATATTTATTTCAGCTCCCATTTGATTCACTTTCATTTCCATAAGCATTGGATATCCTTTCACTTTACTTCCTAAACCAGCAACTTGCTGTGATTTAGCAGGAACTTTATCCGATGTATACAAAGCCATTTTTACCTCAACTCCTTGCTTCATCATTGTTACATCATACTTTATACACTCATAACCTAAAATAGTTTTAGTTTCAGTACTTTCCACAACAGTTATACCCATTAATTTCTCCTCAGAAGGAGTCATGTCTTTTAAACTGTATTTCTTACCTGAAGGATCATCCTTCATAACAAGCATTTTATTCACTGTACCGTCCATTACAACTATTGTGCTTCCGGCCATAGGGTTGGACATTTCAGAACGAGACTTGTCACTTTTAAACCATGTAGTCGTAATCATTTGCCCCATCATAGCCAATTGCATATTTACTTGTTCATCAGGACTTGATACCGTTTGTGTTGTGGTAATCACCCCTTCTTTTACTGTTTTTTGTGCAAACCCAATTGTGCTTATTGCTAATGCAACTAATACTATTATTTTCTTCATCTTAACTTTATTATTTTAAATTCTATACGTTAGACTAGCAGAATTCAATTTTGTTACATAATTGTCCAGGTTTTTGCTCTAAAACAACAAAAGCCACCCAATTTAGGCAGCTTTTGTTAGTATATTAATTCCTAAAACTTAGTTTGCAGGAACTTCTAACAGTTGATTTGTTTTTTTAACTCCTTCAGCAGATTCAGCTAATTTCGCTTTTTCAGCATCAGATAAGCTAATTTCAACTATTTTCTCTATTCCGTTAGCACCTAATACACATGGCACACCGATAGATAAATCGTTTAGCCCAAATTCACCTTCCAATAAAGCTGAACAAGGGAAAATCTTTTTAGTATCACAAGCAATTGCCTGGACCATTGCTGAAACAGCTGCTCCTGGTGCATACCATGCTGATGTACCTAACAATCCTGTTAATGTGGCTCCACCAACTTTAGTATCCTGAACAACTTGATCCATTCTTTCTTCTGATAAAAATTCAGAAACTTTTACTGAATTTCTTGCAGCTTTATAAATTAATGGTACCATTCCTTTATCAGAATGCCCACCAATTACCATACCATCAACATCAGAAATAGGCGCTCCTAAAGCTTCGGCTAATCTGTATTTGAATCGTGCAGAATCTAATGCTCCACCCATTCCGATAATTCTATTTTTAGGTAATCCAGTAGTTTTATGTACTAAATACGTCATCGTATCCATTGGATTAGATACAACAATAATAATTGTATTTGGAGAATGCTCAATTAAACTAGCAGAAACCATTTTAACGATACCTGCATTAATTCCGATTAATTCCTCACGAGTCATTCCTGGTTTACGAGGAATTCCTGAAGTAATTACACATACATCACTACCTGCAGTTTTTGAATAATCACCTGTAGTTCCAACAATTTTCGTATCGAAACCATTTAAAGAAGCTGTTTGCATTAAATCCATTGCTTTACCTTCAGCAAAACCTTCTTTAATATCCAAAATCACTACTTCTGACGCAAAATCTTTAATTGCAATATACTCTGCACAACTTGCACCTACTGCTCCTGCTCCTACTACTGTTACTTTCATTTTTTATGTATTATATAATTATTAACTGTGTTCTCTTTTAATCTTTATGCATCAATGTTTGCGTAAGCAGCATTTTTCTCGATAAATTCTCTACGAGGCGGCACTTCATCACCCATTAACATAGAAAAAACTCTATCCGCCTCTGCATCACTATCAATAACAACTTTACGTAATGTTCTGTATTCAGGATCCATTGTAGTTTCCCACAATTGAACTGCGTTCATCTCTCCAAGACCCTTGTAACGTTGAATCTTAGCCCCGTCACCATATTTCACCATTAATACATCACGCTGATCATCATTCCAAGCATACTCTCCTTTTGCTCCTTTTTTAACTAAATATAAAGGTGGTGCTGCAATATACACATGACCGTTTTCAATCAATTCCTTCATATATCTATAGAAAAATGTCAAAATTAATGTTGCAATATGACTACCATCGACATCGGCATCACACATAATTACAATTTTATGGTAACGTAATTTCGATAAATTTAACGCTTTACTATCTTCTTCAGTTCCAATAGTTACTCCTAATGCAGTAAACATATTTCTGATCTCTTCATTCTCAAAAACCTTATGTTGCATTGCTTTCTCCACATTCAAAATTTTACCTCTTAATGGTAAAATTGCTTGAAATGCACGGTCACGACCTTGTTTAGCCGTTCCACCTGCCGAATCTCCCTCTACAAGGAATACTTCACATTTTGCAGGATCTTGCTCTGAACAGTCAGATAATTTACCGGGTAACCCTCCGATACTCATTACTGTTTTACGCTGTACCATTTCACGTGCTTTTGCAGCAGCATGACGAGCTTGTGCAGCAAGTATTACCTTTTGAACTATTGTTTTAGCTTCATCCGGATTCTCTTCTAAATAATCAGTTAACATTTCAGAAACTGCTTGACTTACAGCCGCAGATACATCTCTGTTTCCTAATTTTGTTTTTGTTTGCCCTTCGAATTGTGGTTCTGCAACTTTTACAGAAATAATTGCTGTTAACCCTTCTCTAAAATCATCTCCCGCAACATCAAATTTTAATTTTGTCAACATTCCTGATGATTCCGCATACTTCTTTAAAGTATGTGTTAATCCTCTTCTGAATCCAGATAAATGAGTACCTCCTTCGTGTGTATTAATATTATTTACATACGAATGTAAATTTTCTGAATAAGATGTATTATACACCATTGCTACTTCAACAGGAATTCCGTTTTTCTCTCCTTCCATTGAAATCACATTAGCAGTTAACTGCTCTCTTGTAGCATCCAAGTATCTGATAAACTCTGGCAATCCTTCAGTTGAATGAAAAGTTTCCGTAACATCATTACCTTCTTCATCTGTATGACGTTTATCTGTAAGTGATATTGTTAACCCTTTATTCAAATACGCTAACTCACGTAAACGTGCTGCTAATGTATCGTAATTATATACTGTTGTATCTTTAAAAATAGTATCATCAGGTGTAAACGTAACCATGGTTCCATTTTTGTCCGTCTCACCAATTGGTTTAACAGGATACATCGTTTTTCCTTTTTGATACTCTTGTTCCCAGATTTTACCGTCTTTATAAACCGTAGCTTTTAAATGGTTTGATAAGGCGTTAACACAAGAAACCCCAACCCCGTGAAGTCCTCCAGATACTTTATAAGAATCTTTATCAAACTTTCCTCCGGCACCAATTTTAGTCATTACTACCTCTAAAGCAGAAACTCCTTCTTTTTTATGAATTCCAACAGGAATACCACGACCATTATCTAAAACAGAAACTGAATTATTTTCATTTATCCATACGTCAATAGTATCACAATGACCGGCCATTGCCTCATCAATAGAGTTATCTACAACCTCGTATACTAAATGATGTAATCCTCGCACTCCAACATCTCCAATATACATTGAAGGACGCATACGTACATGCTCCATTCCTTCTAATGCTTGAATACTATCTGCCGAATACTGATTTTTTTTATTTTCTTCGCTCATAAATAATTGCTGTTATTCCTCCATTTTTTATGAAGACAGACAAATATAATGAATTGAAACAAAACAGAACGACTTCTAATAGACAGAATAACCTGAGTTATCAACATTACCAAATTAAACAAAAAGTTGTTTAAAACAGCTAAAACAAGCCTTATTTTAAATTTGAAACTAAAAAAAGTAGATATTATAAAAACGTAGATTTAAAAATGGCTTAAAATAGCTTATCTAACAAGAAAGTTTATTTGTTTTTTCCTTTTCACCAATCCATTTAGACAAATACTTGGTGCTTTTAAGCGTATGATGCATTAACATTGCGCCAATAAAATTTGAATTCCTATGCTGACTCAAAGATTCAGAAAAGGATTTCAATGTCGTAATAAAGTTTTCTTGATATTTAATACTGCTATAAATAGTATTGATAATTGTAACTCCATTTTCTTGTAACTTTAACCATTCTTGTTCATTCTGATACAAATCTACAGCTGCACGAGCTATCTCTTTTGCTTCATCAGCAACAATACCACTCCATGGATAGCCATCACTCATACCCTCAGCTCCAACAGAAGTAGTTACACTTGGCAAACCATTTTGCATAGCATCAGTAAACTTCCCTTTAATTCCTGCACCAAAACGAATTGGCGCTAAACAGACACGAGACTCTCTCATCACTCTGTTCACATCATCTACCCAACCTTTAACTAGAAAGCCATCTGTTTTTTTATCTAACTGTGTTACTTTTTCTGAAGGATACGAACCATATACATGTAACTCAGCTTTAGGCAATTTCTTTCGAACCATTGGCCAGATGATTTCCTTTAAATACAGTACCATATTCCAGTTTGGCTCATGCCTAAAATTACCGATACACATAAAATGTTGCCTATCTTCAAATTTCGGTAATTCTAAAATTTCATTCTCTGTAATTTCTTCTATTAAAAAAGGTAAATAACAGAGTAATGATTTATTAACTTTAAAAACATTTTGTAATAGCTCCATTTCATAAGTAGAAATGATAAGTGTCAAATCACATCGATAAATACTTGCCAACTCTCTTTTTGCTATTTCTGAACTCAATAGCGCCTCCGAAGTAAACTCTACATTCTTCTTAAATGTTTCTTGTCGGGTTTTACGTAAACTATGTAAATCTTCCGTGTCCAAAACACGAATAGCACCAGGGCATTGCTCTGCAACACGCCAACCAAATTGTTCTTCAATCACAAACCGATCAAACAACACAATATTTGGCTGCAATACTTTTATATACTCATCAAAGCTATCATGATTTAACTGAATCTGCTGAGTTGTCACCTCAAACTCATTCAAATCAACCATATGATTTGTTTCAATAGCAGTAGTAGCAAAATGAACTTCCCAGTTTTGTTTTTGAAACAATTCAATTAATTGCATCATTCTACTTCCTGCAGCCGACGAATTCGGCTCTGGCCATACAAAACCAATAATTAAAATTTTAGTTGACATATTCAACTTTACAATGAATTTAATAGGTAATCTTCTCTGTACAGTTCAAAAATAATATTCTTTGGAAAACCTTCATCAATTCGAGTTTTGTGTAATTGAAATTGATTTTTCATTAACAGCAACTTAGAGCTTTGATTTTCTATTTGCGTAAAAGCTTCAATTCTTGAAAACTCTAGATTTTGAAAACCATAGGAAACCACAGCTTTTAACGCCTCAGACATGATACCTTTTTTCTGAAACTCCGGATTCAAATCATAACCAACTTCCGCAACAGTATTACCTACTGTAAAATTCCATAAGCAAATTGTCCCCACCAGCCTAGTCTCACCTTTTAAGGTTATTGCCCAGTACATAATTTTATTTTGAGCTATATCTTCATTTCTATCTTCTATAAATTTTTCAGACTGACTAACATCAGTTTGCAAATCTCTAGCTATATACTTTCCAACTTCAGCGCTTGAACGAAGAACAAACTGATCTTCTGCATCAGAAATTTTTAATTGCCTCAACACCAACCTTTCAGTTTTCAACTCTGTAAATGGTATTAAATTTAATGTTCTCATGAAAGTTTTATTTTAAATTTTCAATTGCTGCTTCTGCACATCGCTCCCCATCCATGGCTGCAGATATAATCCCTCCTGCATAACCACCACCTTCACCACAAGGGTACAACCCTTCAACCTCAGGGTGTGCTAAATTTTCATTTCTTGGAATATTTACTGGAGATGAAGTACGCGATTCTACTCCAATAACATTTGCTTGATCCGTATAAAATCCATTCATTTTTTGACCAAATGCAGCGAATCCTTTTCTCAATCTACCTCCAATCATTTTTGGCAATAAAGAATGTAATGGTGCTGATTTCAACCCTGGTTGATATGAAGTTGGATTTAAATTGTTTGATAATCTCCCTTCCACAAAATCAGTTAAACGCTGAGCCGGAGCCACTTGACTCCTTCCACCAGCATTAAACGCTAGTTTTTCTAAATCCTTCTGAAACTCTAAACCTTTTAACACTCCAAAATCATTGTATTTAGAAAGATCTTTTTCAACATCAATTTCTACAACAATTCCTGAATTTGCAAATTCATTATTCCTTTTTGATGGTGACATACCGTTTACCACCACTTCTCCATTAGCCGTTGCTGCAGGAACAATAAATCCACCTGGGCACATGCAAAAAGAATACACTCCTCTATCACGTACCTGATGCACTAAACTATATGCAGCAGCTGGCAACAACTCATTTCGCTCATCTTTACAATGGTATTGAATAGAATCAATAATTTGTTGCGGGTGCTCTACACGAACTCCCATTGCAAAAGACTTTGCTTTTAATGCTATATTTTTATCATGTAACAACTCATAAATATCTCTAGCAGAATGTCCTGTTGCTAAAATCACTGCATTAGCAGTCATTTCTGTTCCATTCTTTAAACGAATAGCTTTTATCTTTTTATCCACTACAACAAAATCAACTACTCTAGTTTCAAAATGAACTTCTCCTCCGTATTTTAATATTGTTTCACGAATATTGGTTACTACTTTAGGTAATTTATTTGTACCTATATGAGGATGAGCATCAATTAAAATTTGTTCTGTAGCTCCATGATATACTAAGTTTTCAAAAATACGACGCACATCACCGCGTTTTAAACTTCTAGTATATAATTTTCCATCAGAATAGGTTCCAGCCCCACCTTCTCCAAAACAATAATTAGAATCTTCATTTACAAAATGATCTTGATTGATTGCTTTTAAGTCACGTCTTCTATTTTGAACATCCTTACCACGTTCTAAAACAATTGGCTTATACCCTAGTTCAATACAACGCAGAGCTGCATACATTCCCGCTGGGCCAAAACCAATGATATGTATTTCTTTTGCAGAAGAAACATCCTTATAATCAAAAGTATAGTCAGATGATTCAGGCGGAAACTCTTTAATATAAACAGCTACTTTATAATTAAACACAATTAACTTCTTTCTTGCATCAATTGATTTCCGAAGAATTTTGACTGTATTGATATCTTTCCTATCAATACTCAAAAAGCCTGCTGCTTTTATCTTCAAAATATTTTCTATTCTTTCTTCTTTAATTGAAACTCGTAACTGTAACTCTTTTACCATAGCACAAAACTACTTAAAATTTACCCCAAAAAAAAGGTCTTCCATATGGAAGACCTTTTACTTATAATTTATTCTGAAAAACTTAGAATTTTACTTTCAATAAAAATTCAGGACCTCCCTCAGTATATTCGTTAATATCAGATGTTGCAAAATCATATGCAAAACCTAAATCTAACATTTCAGCCAATACAAATGAAGCCAATACAGAAACAGAATCATTTAACCTATAATTAGCTCCTAACTCAAACTTATTATAAAAACGAGCTGATGCGGAAAAATCCAAACTAAATGGCGCACCATCTACATATCTTGTCATTAACGCTGGGATTAACTGAATACTTTCATTTAAGTCATAAAAATACCCTCCTCCAA
>Ga0209291_1000334_pt1 | contig 45835 bp, 45 predicted proteins | sample GOMGulsemesocosm_FD_184633 | JGI IMG/M metagenome (GOLD analysis project Ga0209291, IMG submission 184633) | Methane-oxidizing microbial communities from mesocosms in the Gulf of Mexico - GOM9B Gulf of Mexico (SPAdes) (version 2) | ecosystem: Environmental > Aquatic > Marine > Cold seeps...
AATTAGAAGGGATAACAAAACGTGCTTTATCACCTACATTCAATAAAGTAATACCTTCATCCCATCCAGAAATAACCTGTCCTACTCCTAATTGAAAATCAATTGGTTCTTTACGTTTGTAGGAAGAATCAAATACAGTACCATCAGAAAGCTGTCCTTTATAGTGTACTGATACATTTTTTCCTTTTGCAGCTTTTGCTCCCGTTCCTTTTTGTAAAATTTGGTAACGTAAACCACTATCAGTTCTATCAAAACCTGAAGCTAATTTATCTAATTCTGCCTCACCCGCTGCTTTAGCTTCTGCCAATCTTCTTTCTCTAGAACCCTCAAAAGTTCTAAAAGATTCTACTGCTTTAAATGCTTCAGCATCTGCACCAACTGCAACAATTTCTAACTGAGTTAATTTATCACCTTGAGCAACTGCATCAACTACTTCTTGTCCTTCTACTACATTTCCGAAAACGGTATGCTTACCATCTAACCAAGCTGTTTCAATATGAGTAATGTAAAACTGACTTCCGTTTGATCCCGGTCCTGAATTTGCCATTGCTAAAACACCAGGTCCTGAATGCTTTAAGTCTGGGTGAAATTCATCATCAAATTTATATCCTGGATCCCCAGTTCCTGTACCTAACGGACAGCCACCTTGAATCATGAAATCAGGAATTACTCTGTGAAAGTTTAATCCATCATAATAAGGTGTTCCTTGAGGCTTCACATTGTTTTCTAAGTTACCTTGAGCTAAAGCAACAAAGTTCCCTACTGTTCCTGGAGTTTTTTGATATTCTAAGTTTACTAAAATTTCTCCTTTAGAGGTGTGAAACTTAGCATATAAACCATCTTGCATAATTCTGTTTTTTTAATTTTGAAAGTGCAAAATTACGGAATTTCTTTCAAAAAGCTATCTACTAGTATTCAGTTTGTTAGCAATCAATAATTTATTCGGTTTTTATTTAGCTGATTTTTAGTAGCTTTGCAAAAAAAATAATCTTATTTCAACTCTAAAAACAAATACCAGATTAGTCTATATTGACGCTTTGCGTTCCTTTGCCATTTTAATGATGTTGCAAGGACACTTTATTAGCTCATTACTTGCGGAAAAATTTAAAGTACAATCCAACACCACTTATCAAATTTGGGAATACTTTAGAGGAATTACCGCTCCAACATTTTTTACTATTACAGGTTTTGTTTTTATGTTCTTATTATTAAAACAGGAACAAATAGGTTGGAAAAACCCACGGTTAAAAAAAGGAATTGAACGTGGTATAAAACTACTAATTTGGGGCTACGTACTCCGATTAAGTTTTGGTTTATTTGTTGGATACTTTCACGAATCATACTTTTACACTGATGTTCTCCATATTATAGGAACATCAATACTTTTACTTTGCTTACTATACATTTCCCTATACAAATACAGCAAAAAAACATTTAACTACACATTACTTTGCATTACCATTTTTAGCTTTTTATTTGAACGCTACTACAATGAAGTTGCCATACCCTACCTACCTGAGGTATTTACTCATTATTTCACCAAAGCTAACGGAGCTGTTTTTTCATTATTTCCTTGGTTTGGATATGTTAGTATTGGCGCCTACCTATCTTCATTATTCCTAAAATATAAAGAAGAGAAATATTTTTATGACAAATTACCCGTTACTTTAGCGGTAACTGGATTAATGCTTTTATTTTTATCTAGCCTTCTATTACTTACTTTAGGAGAAGTGACCGGAATAAAAATATTTACAGTATCAGGAGACTATAATTATTTATTTACCAGACTCGGAGATGTATTCCTATTGTTTTCAATTTTTATATATGCCCGAAAACTACTAAATCACTCGGCTTTTATCAAGATTGGAAAAGTAACCCTATCCATATATATTGTTCATCATATTATTTTATACGGTAGTTGGTTTCACACAGGGTTAACGCGTTGGTTTTATCATTCGCTAAACTTTACACAAGCTATTTTAGGTGCTTTAGTTTTTATGTGTGTAGTTTGTTTTCTTGTATTAAAATACAGAGATTTAGCAAACAAAATTGCTTATCAATTAGTACAAAAAGGATTCAAAAGAATCCCTGCACTAAAAAGCACCTTTTCGAAACTCTATTTTAATAAAAGATAATTCTTTAGTACCTTACATACGATAACCACTTACTTATCGTTATAAAACAAAAATACCTTTCAAAATGTTTCAAAAGATCCTTAAATTCTTTTTAAGATCCTTATTGTTTACAGCTGTTATCTTCTTATCATTTATAACCGCAGTTAATTATGATGTTTTTGGGCACATAAACACCAAGGAAGAATTAAAAAACTTCAACAACGAAACAGCTTCTTTAGTATTATCCGACAACAATACCGTTCTTGGAAAATACTTTAACGAAAATAGAACCAACACAAAATACGATCAGCTTCCAAATCATCTTGTAAATGCATTAGTAGCTACTGAAGATTCTCGCTATTTTGAACACAGCGGGATTGATACCCGAAGCCTTTTTAGGGTTTTATTTAAAACAATACTACTAAGCAATAAACGATCAGGAGGAGGAAGTACTATCACACAACAATTGGCTAAAAACATGTATGGCAGGTCAAATTTTGAACCAATTACCATGCTAGTCAACAAAACCAAAGAAGGCATACAAGCCTACAGAATTGAACAAACCTATAACAAGGAAGAGATATTAACACTATATCTTAATACTGTTTCTTTTGGGGAAAATATTTTTGGTATAGAAGCCGCTGCATTAAGATACTTCAATAAACCAGTAATCGATTTAACTATTGAAGAAAGTGCCGTACTCATTGGAATCCTTAAAGCGAATACATTTTACAATCCGCGATTACATCCTGACAATGCATTACGAAGAAGAAACACCGTATTGCAACAAATGAAAAAACACGACTATTTAAACACTACGCAATACGACTCCATTAGCAAAATCCCTTTACAACTTAACTACAGAAACCTAGCTTCAACAAACAAAGCTGGTTATTTTTTAGCAATGGTTAAAAAGGAAACAAATGCTATTCTTGAGAATATCAATAAAGAAACTGGAAAAAAATGGGATTTAGAGAAAGACGGCTTACGCATTGAAACTACTTTGGACATCACTTTACAAGAATATGCACTATCCTCTTTTGAAGCCCATTTGACCGTCATGCAAAAAAAACTGCGCAATCATTATAAAAACGCAAGCCAAAAAAGAGAGCTGCAAAAATTAGTCAATAAACAGTTAAAACAACTAGGGGTTTACAATCAAAAACTAGAAAGAAGCAAGCAGTTAATTTTTGACTGGGAAGGACAGTATAGTGACTCCATCAGTATTGTTGATAGTTTGTCACTCGAAGCAACGCTATTACATGCCGGAATGATCGCCCTAAACCCAAAAACTGGCGCTATAAAAACCTGGGTTGGAGGTATTAATTACAACAGCCACCCTTACGATCAAATATTCGCACAAAGACAGCTAGCCTCTACATTTAAACCGTTGCTTTATGCCACTGCTTTTGAGGAAGATAGAAATCCATGTGACTATTTGGATAATGAACAATTAGTAATTACCGATTATGACAATTGGACTCCCGAAAACGCAAATAAAAGTACTGGCGGAAAGTATTCGATGACTGGCGCCTTGATGAACTCTATGAATATACCTACAGTAAACTTATTTTTAGAAACCGGATTCAAACCTCTTGACTCCTTATGGAAACAAATGGAGTTCAGCACTAAACTAGAAAACAATCCATCATTAGCTTTAGGAACTACAAACGCTAGTATTTATGAAGTTTCAAAAGCCTATGCATCTTTTGCAAACGGAGGATCATTAATCAAACCAAAATGTATCACAAAAATCACAACTACAGACGGAAAGATACTATACCAAGATCATAGTATAAAAGGAGAAAAAATATTAACAGAACGAACCCCTCAACTCATTAATGCCATACTACAAAAAGCTGTTAACGAAGGTACCGGAACTAGTTTAAGAAACAAATACAAAGTTACTTTGCCACTGGCTGGAAAAACAGGTACTTCACAAAATTATGCTGACGCTTGGTTTGTAGGGTACAACCCAAAAATCGTATTTGTAAGCCGTGTTGGTGCTGCCTCTCCTAAAATACATTTTCACAATGGAACTGGAGCTGGAGGAAGCTTAGCACTACCTTTAGTAGCAAGAACACTGTATCAAGTTCAAAACAACAATCTATTAAGAAAAAAGTATAGCAAAAAATTTCCCACATTACCCGAAGAGCTACTTGCTACATTAGACTGCGAAGATTTTAAAGAGAAAACAGGTTTTGAAAACTTTTTGGATCTCTTTAAAAAGAAGCACAAAAAATTTGACAAAGAGCAGGGAAAAATAGAAAAGAAGAATAAAAAGGAATCATTCTTTAAAAAGGTATTCAAACGTAAAAAGAAAAGCTCCGAGTAATACTCCGAGTTTTTTTTTACCATAATTATTTTGACACCACATTACTTATAAAGCACAAAAAAAGCGACTAATAGTCGCTTTTTTTTATACCTAACATCAAGTTGATGTTACATATGTAATGCTTTACCATCAACAGCTAAACAAGCTTCTTTAATTGCTTCTGTAAATGTTGGATGCGCATGTGACATACGAGAAACATCTTCAGCAGACGCTTTATATTCCATAGCCACTACTGCTTCAGCAATCATATCAGCAGCACGAGCGCCAACCATATGAACTCCTAAAATTTCATCAGTAGTTGCATCAGCCAATACTTTTACAAATCCATCTAAATCCATTGATGCTCTACTTCTACCTAAAGCACGCATTGGAAAAGATCCGGCTTTGTACGCTACACCAGCTTCCTTTAATTGCTCTTCTGTTTTACCAACAGCAGCAACCTCTGGCCAAGTATACACTACACCAGGAATTAAATTATAATCAATATGAGGCTTTTGACCTGCTAAAGTTTCAGCTACAAAAACTCCTTCTTCCTCTGCTTTATGAGCTAACATCGCTCCTTTTACAACATCACCAATAGCATAGATATTAGAAATGTTTGTTTGTAAATGAGCATCAGTTTCCACCATTCCTCTTTCATCCACCTTAACACCAGCATTTTCTAACCCTAATCCATCAGTAAATGGACGACGACCAACAGACACTAAACAGTAATCCGCTTTTAATTCTACCGGATTTCCTTTTTTATCTTCGTAATTAACAACTACTTCATCACCAACTGTTTCCACATTGGTAACTTTGTGAGATGTTAATATTTTCATTTTTTGCTTTTTCAGAACCTTTTGCAACTCCTTAGAAACAGCCTTATCCATTGTCGGAACAATTCTGTCCATATATTCTATTACAGTTACATCCGAACCTAATCGTTTATATACCTGCCCAAGCTCTAAACCAATAACTCCACCACCAATAACAACTAAATGCTTAGGGATTTCTTTTAGTTTTAATGCTTCGGTTGAAGTAATTACTCTTTCTTTATCCAATTTAATAAAAGGAAAAGTAGATGGCTTTGAACCAGTAGCAATAATAGTATTCTTTGCTTCTATCTCAATTGTCTTCTCTCCTTCAATTGTAATATGAGTAGCATCTTTAAACGAACCTAAACCTTGATACACATCAATTTTGTTTTTGTCCATTAAAAAAGTAATTCCATCACAAGTTTGCTTTACAACAGCATCCTTACGAGCAATCATTTTTTCCAGGTTCATTTTTATATCCCCAGAAACTTCAATACCATGAGCTTCAAAATGCTTTACAGCATCATCATAATGATGAGAAGAATCTAACAATGCTTTTGAAGGAATACATCCAACATTTAAACAAGTTCCACCAAGTGTATTGTATTTTTCAATTATTGCAGTTTTCATTCCTAACTGTGCGCAACGGATTGCTGCTACATATCCTCCAGGACCAGAACCGATAACGGCTACATCGTAAGTACTCATAAAAGTGTTTTTTTTGTTTTTAAAAAAGATACACAAAAGTAACCTATTTTTTTAGAATAGGATAATGAGAAAAAGACTAAATTCTATATTTTTATAGCATTTTATGATTGAATTTACCCAAACATAATTTAATAAATCTCCCTTCTAGGCAAAGATAGAAATAGAAGACTCGTAAACTTTAAAACATAAAATAGCATTACAATTCGACTTCAGAACCAGGAAATGCTAATAATTGCCCTAGGCCAGCTGTAAATAACCAAATCCCATATATAGCATGTTCTATACACACCAAGGTAGTAGATTTTGATTTGAAATATGTTAACGAAAACAAAACTCCCCCTACAAATGTCAGCACTAAAACCAAACTACTTTTTAAAAAAATATGCGCTAAAGAAAATACCAATGCGTTTACTAAAATGATTACTTTTTTATTAGGAAAAAGTACTTGATATCTTTTAAAAAAGAAAGTTCTGTATAACAATTCTTGAAAGGTCACTGAAAAGAAACAGTACACAAATAAAATCAACACCCATAATTTAGGATTCACTAAAAGTACTTTAAAAAGCAACTCATTATAATACACGTATGTAAATGTGGTTATTACAAATGCTATAACCAAAAAACGAACCGCTGTTGTTTTCAAAAAAGACTTCCAAAAATGAGACTGCACTTTAAAATTAAATACTTTATTTTTCCATAAATAAACAACTACAAACCCAAAACTAACCACAGTAAAAATTATTTTTAAAACAACCGGATAAGCAAACAAGAAACTAACAGGTAATATTAAAAACAACCATAAAAACTCTATTTTCAAATTTAACTTCTCCATGTCTTATAATTGTATTGATGTAGAGTTTTTTATATCAGTAATAACAAAAGTACTGTGCGTGCTTCCCACATGGTCCAAAGTTGTTAATTTAGCAACCATAAACTCCCTATAAGCCTCCATATCTCTTACCAAAATTTTTAAGGTGTAATCGTAATCCCCACTAGTGTTAAAACACTCTACAACTTCATCAATTTTCTTTACTGATGATTCAAACTGTGTCAAATATGCTTTAGTATGCTGCGTCAACTTTATTTGACACAAAACCATAAAGTTTTTACCCACCTGCTTTCTATTAATTAAAGCTACATATTTTGTTATTACCCCTTCACGTTCCAAACGCTTAATGCGCTCATAAACCGCAGTTACTGACAATCCTGTTTTATTAGAAATCTCTTTGGTAGTCTGTTTCGCATCCTCTTGAAGCAGTTTTACGATCTTTTTATCAATTTTATCCAAATTCATATCTGAAAAATTTTCAGTTAATAAAATCAAACATAATAAAAATTTAAAATATAATCTACAAAACACTTAAATTATAGATTTATTTTCTTCAATTGTATTATTTTCATAACTATAACACTATTATGACGTAGCTTTGCAACTATAACATCTATTACATGAAGGATTACATTATCATAGGAGCTGGACAAGCCGGATTAGCAATGGCCTATTATTTAAACAAACAAAAAGCTAATTACTTAATTGTTGACGCCAACAGCGAAACAGGTGCACCATGGTTAAAACGATGGGACTCATTAAAGCTATTTACGCCTTCTGAATTCAATAATCTTCCTGGAATGAAATTCCCTCATAAAAAAGGACATTATGCCGACAAGTATGAAGTAGCCAATTATTTAAAATCATATGTTACAAAATTTAATATCCCAATTGCTTTTAATCAAAAAGTCAGTTCTTTAAAAAAGGAAGAAGACTACTTTATTGTAAAAGGTGAAACACAGACATATAAAGCCAAAAATGTAGTTGTAGCTACCGGTCCTTTTCACAAGCCATTTACTCCTTCTTGTCATACAAAAGTTGCAAAAGATATTTTACAAATTCATAGTGAACACTATAAAAGCCCTGACCAATTACAAGAAGGCCCTACTTTAGTAGTAGGCGCAGGAGATTCTGGAGTTCAGATATTAAATGAAATTGCAAATTCAGACAGGGACGTTTATTTTTCCGGAAATACAAACATCATCTCTATTCCTCAAGAAATATTAGGAAAAACATTATGGTGGTGGTTTAGTAGAATTGGATTTTTAACTGCCCATAAATACTCTTGGATAGGAAGAAAATTAAGCAAAGGAGGACAACCTGTTATTGGTACAGATGTGAAAACATTATTCAAAAAGCAAAATGTGACTTGTGTTGGTAGGACATTAGACGCTGAGGGAAAAAGTATCACTTTCGAAAAGCAACAAGCCGAGAACATAAAAAATATTGTATGGGCAACAGGATTTAAACCGAACTTTAAATGGATTGATGATATTGAGTTGGACGACAGCTATTACCCTAAAAACTACAGAGGTGTGAGTGATATTAACGGCTTATACTTTCTTGGTCTACCCTGGCTATACACCAGAGGATCAGCTACTCTAGGGGGAGTAAAAAAAGACGCGAAGTATTTAAGTAAATATTTTATGAAAAAATCAACAACGATTAGAAGTACAAATACATCCAAACTAAAAAAGCAAGTTGCATAATTCCTAAATGATGAAGAAGAGTTATCAGGACATTGAAGATAAAAGACAAGATGGTTCGGTTTGGTTTAACGACTTAAAACGCAAAAGAGAATCTGGCCCTAAATTATTAGACAAACGATATACTAATTTTGGTGATGCAACTAAAGCAGTACACGCTGGACAATATGACGATCCAAAAACAGGAGCCTTAGGAACTCCTATTTATCAATGCTCTACTTTTTATTTAAATGAAGCATCATATGAAGCTATTGAAGAAGGGCGCGGTAGAGATGAAATGATATACACCCGTTACGGAAACCCATCACAATGGAGTGTACAAGAAAAAATATCTGCTTTAGAAAACGCAGAAAGCTCTATTGTTTTTGGTTCAGGTATGGCAGCCATTTCCTCTGCCTTATTAGCAATGTTAGACAAAGGAAGCCATGTTGTATCTTCAAGAGATATCTACGGAGGAACCTACAATTTTCTATATGAAGATTTAGACAAATTCGGGATGTCAGTTACCTTTACTTCCCCAACTAATATTAATGAAATAGAAGCTGCTATTCAGGAAAACACAAAAGTGTTATACTTTGAAGCACTTACTAATCCGTTATTAAAAATAACACCAATTAAAAAACTTGTTGCCTTAGGTAAAAAGTATAATTTGAGAGTTATTATTGATAACACTTTCTTAACTCCTTATAATGTAAAAATGTTAGATTTTGGAGTTGATTTGGTGTTGAGCTCGGCAACAAAATACTTAAACGGACATTCAGATATAATTGGAGGAACCGTTTCTGGATCACGTAAACTAGTAGATCGCATTTGGCCACAAATGCTTAAAAACGGTGGCTCAATGGATCCTCATGTATGCTTCCTATTAGAGCGCAGTTTAAAAACGCTTGCTTTAAGAATGAGGACACATAATGCAAATGCTTTAGAATTAGCAACATATTTAGAAAATCACCCAAAAATAAAAAGAGTGTACTACCCTGGTTTAGCGTCTCATAATCAGCATGAATTAGCTAAAGCACAATTACAAGGAAAAAACTCAGGGATGGTTAGTTTTGAAATTGAAGGAGGTGATGCTAACGCACATGCCTTATTAAACAACTTAATACTTCCTAAAGAAGCAACAAGTTTAGGTGGTGTAGAAAGTTTAATTTCACTGCCTTACAACACCTCACAAGCCTCTTTAACAAAAGAGCAACAAAAAGCAATTGGTATTAACGACGGCCTTGTACGACTATCCGTAGGCGTAGAAGACATAGCTGATTTAATTTCAGATTTAGAACAAGCAATAACAACTATTTTTAAATAAAGTACGATATGTTAAATAACATCAACATGGCAGGGTTAAGCGAATACGCTAACGAAGTAAAAGAAAATGATATTGAAAGTCGTGCTTCTTATGGCGTAAAACTTAATTGGGAAAGCGGTACTAAAACAAGTGTAAAAACAAAAAACATCCTTTTTGGAAACCATAAAATTGTTCGTGATTTTGAGTTTACTATCGATGAACCTACTCAATTTTTAGGAGTAAACTGTGGCCCGAACCCAGCTGAATATATGTTAGGCGGACTAGCTGGTTGCATGGCAGTTACTTTTATGGCAGGTGCTACTGCAATGAACATAGAAATAGATCAGTTGCAATTAGAAGTCGATGGCGAATTAGACTTAAAAGGATTCTTAGGATTGAATGATGATTCTAGCGTAGGTTTTCCGGAGTTAAAATTTATTTATAACGTAAAAGGGAACGGTACCCAAGAGCAATACAATAAATTAATAGAACGTGTTTCTAAACACTCTCCTAATTTTAACACCATACAGAATGAAGTTAGAGTAGTTGGAAAATTACAAGCTTAATTTAAACCACTCTAACCAAAATTAATATCAATTTTAAAAAAATAGGTAATCAGAAATGATTACTTATTTTTTTTTAAAACAAGTTTAAAAAAAGAAATCACATTTCTACACCCTCCTTTAAAAGAATCAAAAAAATATCGCTACCGCTGTACTTGATTAAAATTTAGTGATACCAATTATATTTCAGCAGATAGAAACACTCAGTAACTACTAAAAAAATAAATCAGGAAAAGAATTTAAACCAAAAAATTGATTCGCTGCATATAAATACACTACCTCTTAACCATTTTCATACACTTCTATGGCAACCCAAACAACAGTTATCGGATTTTAATTATAGTTTAATTTTTTGTTTCCCTCCCCCCTTCTTTACTTAATTAGATTTAAAATCATAATATCGTTAAACTATAGTTTTATTTTCTAAATATAACTTACACCATGGTTTTTTAAATCACTTATCACTAGTTTTAACCGATTATACATCTAATATTAATTGTTTCAATCATAAAGAAAATGAAAAAAAATATTTTTATTGCTGGAGGTGGTTTCTCTGGATTATACAGCGCAATAAAACTAAGTGAAAAGGGACATAAAGTCACCTTAATAGAAGCTTCTCCAGATCGTTGGGGAGGACGTATAGAAACCAGTAAAATGAATGACTTTATAACAGAATGGGGACCAATGCGCTTTGAAACTGAACTTCAACCAAAATTTGGGAAACTCATCGAAGATTTAAACATTGAAACAATTCCGTTTACTGGACCAAAAGCAAACCCCTCAAATTACCCACAATACGATTTACCCTTAGAGGAACAAAACTTAGATTCCTTAGAACTTTTACGTAGAGGGATATTATTAATGATGGGGAAAAGGCCAAATGACCCGATGGATTATGGCTGTCAAAAATGGATAGACAACTTAACAGAAGATGATTATAGAATATTCCGAAAAGAAGCTATGTTAAACGGAAGGCCTATGTGGGATATTGGTTTCTGGAATGCGTTAAGCGAAGAAAGTATATTAAGTCACCAAGCTTTAATGAAAATTAGAGATACCGGAACTTTTTATCATATGATTCCTGATAACTTGAATGCCATAGAGTGGGCTATTTGGTGGTTAAGAGCTTTTAAAACTGATGGTCAAATTTTAGCAACTATCAAAAAGGGAACTGAAGAAATTACAGTTCAAATGTTAAAACGACTGAAAGAAGCACCTAATGTTACTCTAATGAATGATGCTAAAATAACATCATTCCAAGATGACGGTGGTACATTGGCTATTAATTATTTAAAAAATAATGAAACTCAAAAAGCTACAACTGATCATTTAATATTAGCTATGCCACAACATCCTCTTAAAAAACTTTCCTCTTCATTACCAAAAGAAATCGCTTTTTCACTAGATGCTGTTAATGGTTTTTCAATGACTAAAATATTTTTTGTTTTAAACAATCCATGGTGGGACTATGATCAAACTCCACAATCTAGAGCTGACAGAATGCCTACACGTGAAGTTCATTATTTTAGAAGAGATGAAACTCAAGATTCCGACAATCAAGGAATGATACTTTTATATACTGATAAGCCAGCAACTGAGTTTTGGAATTGTTACATAAAGGATAAAAGCAAACATGACAGAGCAGAAATAAATGAAAACGATAACATAAAATTACAATTTGCTAATTTTATGTCTAAAGAGGTATTTAGATCTTTACACGGTAATGAAGCTATATCGAAAGTAGGACTAAAGCTAACTAAAGAAGCCCTAATTCAATATTCTGACATGTCACTAAAAGAGATTAAAGAAGATATCTACACCTCAATCATTTCTTACGGAATTAGAGATTGGTCTTGTACTCCATATGGTGCAGGAAATCACTGTTGGCGTCCAGGAGTGAAATCGTGGGAAATTCAGGATAAATTCAAAGGTTTTTCATTAGCAAACGATGTAAAAAACATACACATTGTTGGTGAGGCCTATTCAGATTATACCGGTTTTATTGAAGGAGCAATTAACTCTTCAGATCTAGCCCTAGATTTAATTGAGTAAAAGTATATTGATTTATTAAAAGCCTGATTCTTACAATCAGGCTTTTTTTTTGCACAAGGTTTAATAAAATCGTAACATTACGGCTCTTAAAGAACAAGAAATGCTAGAAAAAGACAATATATCAAAGGTTCAAATTGACGAGCAACAAATAATTGAGAACAAAGAACTAAATATTTGGGAAGCAATGATTCCTGTAATATTATTAATGTTTATGCTAGCTTATAACATTTTTTATGCAAATGGCGAACTATTAGGACAATATTCTAATCAGTTTATCCTGTTAATAGCCGGAGGAATTACTGCTATTATTGGCTTTAAAAACAACGTGTCTTTTCAAACAATGATTATGGAAGTTTGGGAAAACCTAAAAAGTGTTTTTGTTCCTATTATGATATTGTTTTTAGTTGGAGCGCTTGCTGGAACATGGCTAATTAGCGGAATCATCCCTGCAATGGTTTATTATGGACTACAGGTATTAAGTCCTGCAATTTTTTTACCAGCATCAGTGGTTATTGCCGCTATCATTTCAATAGCAACCGGAAGCTCTTGGACTACTTCAGCAACCGTAGGTATTGCTTTAATAGGTATCGGTTCAGCTTTAGGTATTCCTACAGGCATGATTGCTGGAGCTGTAATTTCAGGGGCTTATTTTGGTGATAAAATGTCACCTTTGAGCGACACCACTAACCTTGCACCCGCAATGGCTGGAACAGATTTGTTTACCCATATTAAGTACATGGCATACACTACAATTCCTACAATAATTATCACCTTAATTGCTTTTAGCATTATGAGTATGACAATTACTACAACTGGAAGTGCTGATATGAGTTTTTTGTTAGAAACCATCAATAACTCTTTTAATATTACGCCTTATTTGTTTATTGTTCCACTAGCCGTTGTTGCTTTAATATTATTCAAAACAAAACCACTAATCGCATTGGGATCTGGAGTAGTATTAGCTATTATTTTCGCGCTATTTTTTCAACCTAACGTTATAAATAAATTATCTTCTTCAAGCTTTAAATCTGTTTCAAACTCAATACTTACATATACAAATATTGAAATCCCAAATAATGAATATACTAATGCGTTTTCTAATATAGAATTAAGTAATCTATCAAAAAACAATGAGATAAAAAACCTCTTTTCTGATGATGATTTAAAAAAATCATTTTCTGACAAAGAGTTAAAACTTATCCTATTAGCTGAAGGAGTTAAAAAAACAGATTTAAACACTAAAACATCCAGTTTAAAGAAACTAATTACAATCAAAAAGCTTAAAAAATTATTTAGCTCAAAGGGAATGAATGGCATGCTTTGGACTATTTACTTAATCATTTGTGCCATGGTTTTCGGAGGAATTATGGATGGCATCGGTGCCTTAGCAAGAATTACACGTTCATTATTAAAACTAGCCGATTCTGTTTTTGGATTATTTGCCACTACCGTAATTAGCTGTTTAGGATTAAACACTATTGCTTCAGATCAATATTTAGCGTTAGTTATTCCAGGTAAAATGTTTAAACAAGCCTATGAAGACAAAGGTTTAGCTCCTGAAAACTTAAGTAGAACTCTAGAAGATTCTGGAACAGTAACCTCTGTTTTAATTCCTTGGAACACCTGTGGTGCATACCAATCAGGTGTGTTAGGTGTATCAGTAGCTGATTATTTTATTTACGCAATATTCAACTGGCTAAGTCCGTTTATGACCTTACTTTTTGCTGCATTAGGGTTAAAAATAAGAGAATTAAAAGGGACTTTAGCAAAAGTAAAAGCCTAGTTTTAAAAGCAACCATTCTTATTATACTAATTACTCACAAGTATATACACTTTAAATCCATAGTAAAAGAGTCTATATTCTTTTGCTAGTACTCGTTTGAATTAGCTAATTAACTTTTTCGCTCGAGCCAGGCCACGGAGTACCAAACCTATTGTGTAATTAAAATAACTTATTACATCATAGAAAAATTAAATAACACTTCATGCTATAGCGTTAAATTGATACGTATATTTGCACGAGAAAATTAATAATCAATAAAAAAAAATAAAATGGCTGTATTAGTAGGAAAAAAAGCACCTCAGTTTAATGCGCAAGCAGTAGTAAACGGAAATCAATTTGCTGAAAACTTTTCATTAGAGCAATACTTAGGTAAAAAAGATGTAATCTTATTCTTTTACCCAAAAGACTTTACTTTTGTTTGTCCAACTGAATTACATGCTTTTCAAGAGAAATTAGCTGATTTTGAATCAAGAAACGTGGCTGTTGTTGGAGTATCTACCGATACTGAACAATCTCATTACGGTTGGTTACAAGTTGAAAAAGGACAAGGTGGTATTAAAGGTGTTACGTATCCTTTAGTTGCTGATACTAACAAAACTATTGCTGCAAACTACGATGTTTTAGCTGGTGATATGTATTACAATGAAGAAGGTTTAATGGTTGCTGAAGGTGAATTAATTGCTTACAGAGGATTATTCTTAATTGATAAAGAAGGAATGGTACGTCATCAATTAGTGAACGACTTGCCATTAGGTAGAAATGTTGATGAAGCATTACGTATGGTAGATGCTTTACAATTTTTTGAAGCAAACGGAGAAGTTTGTCCTGCTAACTGGAGTAAAGGAAAAGACGGTATGCAAGCTAATCACGCTGCAACTGCTGAATACTTAGCACAACAAAACTAACTCGCTAGCAAGATTTATTTCCAAAAGGGGCTTGCTTCTTTCAAAACATAGTGTTAATTCACTTCTCATATGTTAGCATTAAAGGAGTTGATTTTAACTTATATATTCAAAGCGCTCTTAAGAGCGCTTTTTTTATGTAATTTTATTCTTAATCTTTTCGGTAATTAATAGATTTTAACGTAATTTGAACATCTAATAAAACACATCATTATGGCAACTGTAACCTTAAAAGGAAATAGCATACATACTTCAGGTAATTTACCGAAAATTGGTGATCAAGCTCCTGATTTCACACTAGTAAAAACCGATTTATCTACTGCAACATTAGCTGACTATAAAGGGAAAGCTGTGGTGTTAAATATTTTTCCTAGTATTGACACCAGTCCATGCTCTATATCAGTAAGACAATTCAATAAGAAGTTAAATGAAATTGATGACGTAACTGTATTGTGCATTTCTAGAGATTTACCTTTTGCTCAAGCACGCTTTTGTGGAGCTGAAGGATTAGAAAATGTCATTAATTTATCCGATTTTAGAAATAATAGTTTTGGAAAAGCATATGGCTTAGACTTCATTGACGGTCCTTTAGAAGGACTACACTCAAGAGCGATAGTTGTAATTGATGAAAATGGAGTGATTACCCATACAGAGCAAGTTTCAGAAATTGTTAACGAGCCAAATTATAAAGCAGCTTTAGAAGCCCTTTAAATACTTTTAAATGACCGAACAAAAAGATAGCTTTATTCAAGGGAGATTAAAGGGTGTGAAATATGCCTGTAAAGGCGCTTTTATTTTACTTCGCACAGAAGCAAGTATAAAAGTGCAATTTTTCATTGCTATTCTTTTAACTATGGCAGGTTTTTATTTTGACATAACCAAAACTGAATGGATGTTTCAAGTATTCTCAATAGGTCTGGTTATGAGCATTGAAGGAATAAATACTACTATTGAAGAAATTGCAGATTTTATTCATCCCGAATTTCATAATAAAATTGGGCTAATAAAGGATGTTGCAGCTGGAGCAGTTTTTATTTCGGCAATAGCAGCAACCATTGTGGGTTTAATTATCTACATTCCTAAAATTATTGCTTTATAAATCATTTATTCTAGAATGGCAAAAAAGAAAAAACCAAGCCCTAAAAAAAGTAAACTTCCAAAGTTTAGTTTACCAAATACAACACTTAACAAGCAACAAAAAACCATCCTTGGTAGTTTTTTGTTCCTTCTTGGGTTACTGATGTGTATTGCGTTTGTTTCCTATCTTTTTTCATGGAAAATAGATCAGAGTGAAATAGGACACTTATCGCGTTCATCAAATACCGAGAATATTACCAATATATTCGGCGCTACGATATCACATTTTTTTATATATAAAGGCCTCGGAATTTCCTCACTATTTATAGCAGTACTAGTTTGTTTGTCAGGTATTACTATTTTAATGAACACAAGCACTGAAGCCCTTAAGAAAAGATGGTTTTGGGGAGTATTAGTAGCCATATGGGTTTCTGTTTTCTTAGGATTCTTTAACACCTCTATTTTAAGCGGAACAATTGGTTTTGAAACAAATGATTTTTTACAAGATTATTTGGGGAAAATAGGTACAGCCATCCTATTACTATTTTTTTTCCTTACCTATTTAATTACTCGATTTAAAATTACAACTGATGTTATTGGGGTATTCTTAAACAAAAATAAAGAAGATAAAAATATTGAACCTGTAGAAGAAATTATTGAAAAAAATGTTCCTATTGTTGAAGATTCTGAGATAGATAAGAATTCTGACGAAGCTATTATTTTAGACTTTATGAATGAAAATTCAGAAGCTTCTTTAATAGAAAATATGCCTATTAAAACTGAATTAGAAATTCCAACCAATGAAACAGCTCATGATATAGAAGTTCCAAAGAAGGCAATCATTATTAACCGTTCTGAAGACGATGATTTATCCATGAAGGTGGAAGTAATGGAAGAAGAAAAAACGGTTACCGACAACTTATCTGATAAATTAGTGGCCGATTTTGGTGAATTTGACCCTACTCTTGAACTAAGTCATTTTAAATTCCCAACAATCGATTTATTAAAAGATTATACTGGAGGAAAAGGTATCACAATAAATCAAGAAGAATTAGAAAATAATAAAAATCAAATTGTTACCACACTACGAAATTATAAAATTGAAATTTCTACTATAAAAGCAACTGTAGGACCTACAGTTACCTTATATGAAATTGTTCCAGAAGCAGGTGTTCGTATATCAAAAATAAAAAATTTAGAAGATGATATTGCACTATCACTGGCAGCGTTAGGAATTAGAATTATTGCTCCAATGCCTGGTAAAGGTACCGTAGGTATTGAAGTTCCTAATAAAAACCCTCAAATGGTTTCCATGCGATCTGCAATTGCTTCTAAGAATTTTCAAGAAGCAGAAATGCAGTTGCCTATTGCATTTGGTAAAACCATTAGTAATGAAACACTCGTGGTCGATCTAGCTAAAATGCCTCACTTATTAATGGCAGGAGCTACTGGGCAAGGAAAATCGGTAGGATTAAATTGTATTTTAACCTCACTGTTATACAAAAAACACCCTGCAGAAGTTAAATTTGTTTTAGTAGATCCAAAAAAAGTAGAACTTACTTTATTCAACAAAATTGAACGTCATTACTTAGCAAAATTACCCGATAGTGAAGAAGCTATCATTACCGATAATTCAAAAGTTATCAATACACTAAACTCATTATGTATTGAAATGGACAATAGGTATGAAATGCTTAAAAATGCCTATTGTAGAAATATTGTTGAATACAATAAAAAGTTCAAGGAACGCAAATTAAACCCTAATGACGGGCATAAATTTCTACCATATATCGTTTTAGTAGTTGATGAATTTGCTGATTTGATCATGACTGCTGGTAAAGAAGTTGAAACACCAATAGCCCGTTTAGCACAATTAGCCAGAGCCATTGGAATTCATTTAATTATCGCAACACAAAGACCTTCAGTAAATGTAATTACTGGGATGATAAAAGCCAATTTCCCAGCTCGTGTTGCTTTTAGAGTAATGACAGGTATTGATTCTAAAACTATTTTAGACACAGGAGGTGCAAATCAATTAATTGGTCGTGGAGATATGTTATATACCCAAGGAAATGAATTAATACGTATTCAATGTGCTTTTGTTGATACTCCTGAGGTAGAAAAAATAACTGAATTTATTGGCGCACAAAAAGCATACCCCGACGCTTATTTATTACCTGAATATGTAGGAGAAGACGGTGGCACGGATCTTGATAACAATATTTCAGAGCGTGATAAATTATTTAGAGAAGCTGCTGAAGTACTAGTTACTGCTCAACAAGGTTCTGCTTCTTTATTACAACGTAAATTAAAATTAGGATACAATAGAGCCGGTAGGCTGATCGATCAATTAGAAGCCGCAGGAATCGTTGGCCCGTTTGAGGGAAGTAAAGCAAGACAAGTTTTAATAACCGATTTAGTTGCTCTTGATCAATTATTAGCAAATGAATAAGAAAAAAATTATGAAAAAATATTTAGTATTTAGTCTATTAGCATTCATTAGTATTTCTGGATTTTCTCAAAATTCAGAAAAAGCAAAAAAATACTTAGAAGAGGTTTCTACAAAAGTAAAAAACTATGAAAACATAAGTATCGATTTTAAATACAGCTTGAATAATGAAGCTGAAAAAATTGAACAAAGTTACAAGGGAACTGTATCCTTAAAAAAGGAACAATACATCTTAAACTTATTAGGGGTTACTAGCCTATATGATGGTAAAAAACTATATACTATAAATAGTGAAGATGAAGAAGTTACCATAACTACAGCTGCCGATGAAGAAGACAATGACGCTATCAATACACCTTCAAAAATGCTTACTTTTTTTCAAGAAGGTTATACCTATATATGGGATAAAAAATTACCTATTAAAGGACGTTCTATTCAATACATTAAGTTAATTCCTATTGATAGTAAATCTGAAGTAAAATATATTTTATTAGGTATAGATGCTAATACTAAAAACATTTATAATTCTATTGAAACAGGAAAGAACGGAACTGTAACGACATTAACTGTTAATAGTTTTAAAACTAATCAGCCTATATCAGAAAGTTTATTTATTTTTGACAGAAATAAATACAACGATTACTATTTTAACGAGTAAGACATCTTGAAAATACTAGACCGATACATTTTAACAACGTTTTTAAAAACCTTTTTAAGCGTTTTTACTATACTTATATTCATTTTTATTCTACAATCGGTTTGGCTTTTTGTAAAAGAATTGGCTGGTAAAGATTTGGATTTGATTATTGTAATTAAATTCTTATTCTACTTACTCCCTTCCCTTGTTCCGTTAGTATTACCACTTACAATACTGTTAACCTCCATAATGATTTTCGGTAATTTTGCCGAAAACTACGAGTTTGCGGCAATGAAATCGGCTGGTATTTCATTACAACGTGCCATGAGAGGTGTGTCCGTTTTTATATTATTATTAAGTATCACTACATTTTTCTTTGCAAATAATGTGGTGCCTTGGGGTGAATATAAATCTCGTAACTTAAGACGAAATATCGCTATGCAATCACCCGCCATGGCAATAGTAGCAGGGCAGTTTAATCCTATTGGTGACAAAATAACCATTAAAGTTGATAAAAAATTTGGAATAAATGGTAATCAACTTGAAAACGTTACCGTTTTCTTAAAAGAAAACAATAAAAACGAAACCGTAATTATGGCCAAAACTGGCGAATTAATTTCGAGTAAAAAATCGAATATCCTTCAGCTAATCCTTTATAACGGAAATTACTATAATGACGTTCATACTCGTGACCCAATAAAAAGAAAGAAAAGACCACATGTTAAGAGCTATTTTAAAAAATACACCAAAAACTTCGACTTATCAAAACTAGTCAACGCTGGCCCAGAACCAGAAAAGGTAGTTACCCATCGTATGTTAAAAATTAATGAACTTATACCTACAATAGATTCCTTAGAACAAGGTATAACTATTGCAAATAATAAAGACATCAACAATTTATACAACGGATTAGGACTTCATATTACCAAAAAGAAAAAACTTAAAAAGAGTTTCCCTAAAGATTCACTTGTCAAAAATACACTAGCGGTTGCTGAAAAAGAAATAAAAAAACTTCCTGTTCCTAAAAAAGAAGCCAAAGACAGTATCGCTGTATTTAAGGGTGATTTAATGGAGCTTTTTAATGACAAAGAAAAGAAAGCTATCTACCAATTGGCAGTTAGCAATTCCACAAGTACCTATTCACAAATTGAAAATAGAGAAAAAATTTTGTTATTTACAACATCCGTTTTAAACCAACATAAAATGGCTTTACACAAAAAGTTTTCTTTAGCAATTTCATGTTTTTTATTATTCTTTGTAGGTGCACCTTTAGGAGCCATAATACGTAAAGGAGGAATGGGACTACCTATGGTTATAGCTATACTACTATTTTTAAGCTATTATTTTATAGGTATTTTTGCTGAAAACAGCGCCAAAAAAGGAGCTACTCAAGCTTTTGTAGGAGCTTGGTTGTCCACGATTATCATCCTTCCTTTGGGTATTATTCTCACCAAAAACGCTACCTCAGACAAAGGAGTTTTTAATACCGATGGAATTACTACATTTTTCAGTACTCTATGGAATAAAATAACAAAAGAAAAAAAAGAAGATTCTAATCTCGTACAATAAAATCGATAATGACAACAACAAACAACAACGCAACAATACAACTTGATAGCATACATGATGCCATTGAGGATATTAGACAAGGTAAAGTAATCATTGTTGTAGATGATGAAGATAGAGAAAATGAAGGCGATTTTGTTGCCGCGGCGGAAAAGATAACTCCCGAGATGGTCAATTTTATGGCTACTCATGGTAGAGGACTTATTTGTGCTCCACTTACAGAACACAGATGTGACGAGTTAAAGTTGAACATGATGACTAGCAATAGCTCAGACCCTATGGAAACAGCTTTCACCATCTCTGTAGATTTAAATGGTAAAGGAGTAACTACTGGTATTTCTGCAGGCGACAGAGCTAAAACAATACTAGCATTAACTGAAAACGATACCAAACCGCACGATTTAAACAGACCAGGGCACATATTCCCTCTAAAAGCGAAAGAAGGCGGTGTATTGCGTAGAACTGGACATACCGAGGCTGCAATTGATTTTGCTCGTTTAGCTGGATTACAACCGGCTGGTGTGATTGTAGAAATCATGAACGAAGATGGTTCTATGGCTCGTTTACCACAATTAATAGATGTCGCAAAAAAATTCGATTTAAAAATTGTTTCCATTGAAGCTTTAGTAGCCTATAGAATGGAACACGATTCTTTAATTGAAAAAAAGGAAGACTTTGAAATACAAACCCGTTTTGGCACTTATAGATTACGCGCTTACAAGCAAACAACCAACAACCAGGTACATTTAGCATTAACAAAAGGTACCTGGACAGAAGATGAAGCAGTAACTGTACGTGTCACTTCTACCTTAGTAAACAACGACATTCTTGACACCCTAACTTTTAATACTGATAAAAAATTAGAAGGCATCTTTGAATTGATTAATAAATCCGAAAAAGGAGCTTATGTGTTTATCAATCAAGAAAGCCCTTCTTTAAACTTATTAAGCAGATTAGAAAAACTAAAAGTCAATCAGTCTGAAGGTAAAATTAGAGCGCCAAGAATAAAAATGGACATAAAGGATTTTGGTATAGGAGCTCAAATTTTACATGATTTGGATATACACAAACTAAACCTTATTTCAAACACTAGCCAACATAAAAAACGTGTAGGAATGATTGGTTACGGCTTAGAAATTGTTGATTATACTAGTTACGAATAGGTGTATGACTACATATAAATAGAAAAGGAACGCAATAGCGTTCCTTTTTTTTATAGCTTTTTATATTAATCATAGTAATGAGCAATGATTTGTAAATCATCCTTACCCGGACCTAAGTATAATTTTACTGCACCAGTTCCTACTGTACTACCTACTGATAATTGACAAGCAAACATTGCAGAATATGTTCCTGGAGGTAACTTTACATAATCAGAAGCTGTATTATGAAAGTTTTTATACTCCCCTCTTCTTGAATTTGAATTATTGTAAAACTGACCATTAATTCCTAATAATCCGGCTTGCTCTAAACAGTTAATTCCACCTGAATCCATATCAATACACCATGGCCCTGCGTTTATTGGATTCCCTTCATAATCAATTATTACTGTTGGACCTAAATAGTTACCTTTCCTAAAGTAAATACCAGTTTGCACTACTCTTGCATGCTCATCAGCAATTCTTCCACTAGCACTAGCTGTTTTATAAATATTCCATGAAACCGTATAATTAACTTCGATAATAGCTGGTTTCGTTAATGTGAATGTTGCTGCTAAACCATCCATTGGTATTCCTGCTGGGTTATAACCAAAACCCCACCCCGTTTGTACTATAATACTAGTAGGATCTTCAACATCCATTAAATAATTTTCTGAATCGAATAATATCTCTACATTTCTAGTAGAAGCACCCAATGTTAAATCGCCATCAGCATCAACATATACTTCAGTTGTATTAATCATTCCCAAATTATCTACATTATTTACTGTATTCAAACCTTCAACTTTTACATTTGAAGCAGCTCCAGCAACATGTAATTCTTGTTGAGGCGTATTGGTATTAACACCTACCTGAGCAAAACTTACACTACAAGCTATTAAGCTAAATATATAATAGAATCTATTTTTCATAAACCAATTTTTATTAATTATACACTCTCATTTTTAAATAATCTGTCGCACCACCAAATCCTATACTGGTAAAACTGGTGGCAGAATCTTCCACCATACCAAAAAAATGTATTGAATGCGTACCAGGGGGTAAAGTTGCATAGCCTTGACTATTCATATATGGATACCCCGCAGCTCCACCAAAATTAGAAGCATAAAACTGTCCTTTTTGTCCATATTTTCTAGACTTTTCTGTAGCGTCCAAGCCATCATCATTTATATCAAAACAAAAAAATGTTTGAATTGATCTTGCTTCATTATCAGTAATATATGACATCAATGGAATTGTTAAATCAGATCCTGAAACAACTAGACTAATTCCATACTTAACTTCAACTACGGCTGTTTGTGGCACAGTAAAAGTGATACTTTGCAGAAATCCTTCAACAAGAGTATCTCCTGTATTATTATTATTAATAACTACGCCTGTACTTACTGGATTTCCTGCAAAAACTAATTTCACCATATTATCTGGTATAAAATTTGGCACATCAATTAAAAAATTTAAAGGTATTCCTGCCGTTCCATTCGGAGGAGTTATGGTCAAATCACCATTTCCATCCACATAAACTCTAGCTAACTTTGTACCATCATTATTTATATTATTTACTGAGTTTAAAGACTCAATTCTAATTGTAGAGTTTGCTCCACCAATGTGCAATTCTTCTGTCGGCGCCGTTGTACCTATACCTACTTGACAAAACAATGCTGTAGGCAGCAATAAAACAACTAATAGTTTAATTTTTTTCATAAGTAATAAGTTTTAATGTAATCTAAATAAAAGAGTATCGTTTCCTACTGCAAACCTTACGTGAGCAGGCTCTGAATTAGATCCTGGTCCTCCAGCTTTTACACCTGAAGACACTTCACCGTAAAAACTAATATCAAAAGTACCTGCGGAAGGAATAAACATATAGGCTGTACACACATTATACATAGTACCAACTGTTCCGTGTTTAGATTTATTCGCATAACACTTTGATGCCGGTCCATACTTTCGATTGGTTGGTAACCCATCTATTTTAAAATAAGTAGATATACGTTTTGATAAATAATCTGTAATTTTAGCCCCTGAAGCATCTTTATAAACTTCAAAGCTTAAATTATATTTTACTTCCAATATAGCAGCTCTGTTTACAGTTACAGTATAAGTGAATAATTTTTCAGTTGCAACACCATCTCCATCATTAGCCAGAAGTGTTACATCACTTGTTGGTAATAAAGTATGATCTAAAGCATCAGAATACTCACTATTATATAAAGGAACGAATTTCAAAGTCATTACTCCATCTCCGTCAACATACAACGGAAAGGTATCGTTTGTTTTATCTAAATCACCATTAACGTCTCCGCCATTATAGGTGCTATTTACATCATTTAAACTTTCAACACGCATAGTACCTGTTGATGAAGCTATATGTAATTTTTGTTGTGGATTAGTGGTTCCTATTCCAACGCCTTGTTGCGAAAAAACCATTGATGTGAAAAACAGAAAAAAGTAGTAAGATTTCATAAGCAGTAAATTTAATGGGAGTTAAACTTATTCTAAATATAGAATAATATTTCCTTTTACCAAAGATTAAACTGATGATTTGCTAATAAAAACGACCAAACGATACATACATCAGATTAAAAAACTTATAAACCAGCTAAAGTCACAACAAAACAGCTAAACATTTGTTAATTCATTAAAAAAAAAGACGCCAAGTACTTCTTCAGATATTTTTGTATAATTACAATACATTAGATAATTAATGAAAAAAAAACTATCTTGGTTTAAGACTCATATTTTACATAATTTTCACAGGTACAAAATAAACCTTATCACAAACACTAGTCAATATGAAAAATGTTAAGAATGATTGGTTATTGCCTATAAATTATTAACTATACATTCAGGCATAAAAAAAGGAACGCTTTTGCGTTCCTTTTTTTTATACTATAACTTCAAAAAGTTATTTCAAAATTTTATCTATAAACTCAAAATGATCTCGAGTATCTCTTCCTGAATTATAGCTTTTAATTTTATCAATTATTTCTCCATTATAATTTACTGCTATAAGTGTTGGTAAAGAACGTACACCATATTTGGCATTTAAAGTTTTATTTTCCTTTTCCTGAGAAACCGTAATCAATTCTTTGTTTCTTGGAAAATCAACTAATAACAAAACATAGTTCGTAGATTTAGCAATAAATGCTTCAGAATTGAAAAAATCCTTTTTAAGCATCTTACATGGTGGACACCAATCACTACCAGTAAATAACATTAAAATAGGTTTATTCTCTACTTTAGATTGATTTTTGGCCACTTCAAAATTTGTTTCCCAAACCAACCCCGTATCATGCTCTTGCGCATAAAAACAACTACTCATAAATAACAACAATAATACTACAACATTCCTCATTTCTCGAACTATTAATTAATCTTTATTACCATTTAAATAACAATAACCTTACCAAATATCATATCGTAATAACATTTGTTTGTATCGGTTTTCTTACTTTTTTAAAACTAGAAAACATGTCATCATCTGCTCGACACCCTATTGGGAGTACTAATACCGATGAAAGACCTTTATTTTTCAAATTCAATAGTTCATCATATTTCTCTGGAAAAAAACCTTCCATAGGACAAGAATCAACCTCTTCTAAAGCGCAAACTGTCAACAAATTTCCTAAAGCAATATAAGCTTGTCTAGTAGCCCATTCCTTTATCTCTACTGTATTTTTGTTCGAAAAACTCTCTATTAAATACGAACGGAAAGAATCCAAAACAGCATCGGAAGTTCCTCTGATGTTTTTCTCATTCTCAAAATGAGCTCTAATATAGGCTTCATCCACAATGTTTTCGACACAAATCACTAATACATGAGACGCCTGAGCAACTTGTTCTTGATTATATGAATGAGGAACCAACTCCTTTTGCAATTCCTTATTACTTAGTACAACCATTTTAACCGGCTGTAATCCATAGGATGATGCCGTAAGTGTAAATGCTTCTTTTATTATCGCTAACTTTTCCTCTGACACATATTTATTGGCATCAAATTTTTTAGTAGCATATCGCCAATTAAGGCTATCTATTATATCCATATCAACTATCTTTACCACAAAAGTAAGTAATGTATGTACTTTGGCATACTCATTAGTATAATTTTAACCCATAAGTGATTTTTGATCACACATGGAGTACATTAAAAGGAATTAAAATATAAACCATTACTTATAAGTGATCTAACTAGAAAAAAGAAAAAAAATGACTATTGATGAGCGCATAAAACTATCAGAAACAAGAATATTTAAAGCCGTGTTTCCTAATACTACTAATCATTATGGAACCCTTTTCGGAGGAACTGCCTTACAATTAATGGATGAAGCTTCATTTATTTGCGCTACCCGATTTAGTAGAAAAAGAATGGTAACTATCTCTTCTGATAGAATTGATTTTGACAAATCTATCCCTGAAGGAAGTATTATCGAGTTGGTAGCAAAAGTTGTTAAGGTAGGAAACACAAGTTGTAAAATTAAAGTAGATATTTTCACGGAAAGAATGTACTCCAACGAAAGAGAATTAGCCGTTACTGGTCATTTTACTTTTGTAGCCATTAATGAATACAAAAACCCTGTACCTGTAGTTTAAAAATAAAAAAATCGATATAATTCAAATTGACAATCAATCATTATAAAATTTAATTGGCATCATGAAAAGCTATAACATTTCGGTAATAGGTAAAGTTCAAGGGGTATGGTTTAGAAAGTATACTCAAGAAATAGGAACTAAACTAGGACTTGTGGGTTTTGTAATGAATAAAAATGATGGATCTGTTTATATAGAAACCACTGGAAAAGAAGAAATCTTAAACGATTTTGTAAACTGGTTAAAAACTAAAGGCTCTCCCCTTTCAGAAGTTGATCAAGTTAGTTTCGAGATAAGCGAACCAGCACATCAATTTACTGGTTTTGAAATCAGACGATAAAAAAGAGACTGTTTGAAAAGTATAATGAATTAGAGTTTATCAAACTGAGCTCGTCGAAGTTTTATTGGTTTACAATACGCTAAATAATTCGACAGACTCCATATGACAAGATAGTTCACTTTTCAAACAGCCTCTTTTCTTTTATTTTTTTGACTTAGTCAAATAGTACCTCTTTGTCCAATACAAAATTCTGTATAAAAGCAATTGAATTTTGAATATCATCATGTAACAAACGATCCTTCTCTACAAAAGGAACTTCATTACGGTATGCACTAACAAGAGTTTCAATAAATGCTGATGATTTTAAAGGCTTTCTAAATGCTATCGCTTGTGTAGCATTTAGCAATTCTATAGCTAAAATACGCTCTACATTATCGATAACTGTTTTACATTTTACAGCTCCGTTTGCCCCCATACTTACATGATCTTCTTGTCCATTACTTGATACGATAGAATCAATACTTGACGGTGTACACAACTGCTTGTTTGCACTTGCTATACTCGCCGCCGTATACTGTGGAATCATAAACCCTGAATTTAATCCAGGCTCATTTACTAAAAATGCAGGTAAGCCCCTTAATCCTGAAATTAACTGATAGGTTCTTCGTTCTGAGACACTTCCTAACTCTGCCATTGCGATAGCTAAATAATCAGCTCCTAAAGCCAATGGTTGACCGTGGAAATTACCCGCAGAAATTACCATATCTTCTTCGATAAAAATATTTGGATTATCGGTTACGGAATTGATTTCAGTTTCGAAAGTTTTCTTTACAAACGCCAAAGTATCTTTTGATGCTCCATGTACTTGTGGCATACACCTAAATGAATACGGATCTTGAACTGCTTTATTACCTTCCTCTATTAATTCACTACCTTCCAAGAAAGATAATATTCTTTCTGCCGTTTTCAGTTGTCCATTATGCGGACGTATGATGTGTGAGTGCGCCAAAAATGGTGACTTATTACCGTCAAACCCTTCTAAAGAAACAGCTCCAATTGCATCAGCAAAATAAGAAAGCTTATAGGCTTTTAATAAATTATATACTCCATAAGCACTCATGAATTGTGTACCGTTCAATAATGCTAACCCTTCCTTAGATTGTAATATAATCTTTGACCATCCTAATTTTTCAAACAAGACAGCTGATGAAATTTCTTCCTCTTTATACATTACTTTTCCTTCACCTATCAACGGTAACGCCAAATGTGCTAAAGGCGCTAAATCACCAGAGGCTCCAAGAGAACCTTGCGTATATATTACCGGATAAATATCCTCATTAAACATCATCACCAATCTTTCAGCAGTTACCAACTGTACTCCTGAATGTCCGTAACTTAAACTTTGTATTTTCAACAATAACATTAGCTTCACAATTTCTTGCGGCACTCTATCTCCAGTACCACAGGCATGTGACATCACTAGATTTTCCTGCAATAATGTTAAGTTTTCTTTGTCAATTTTCACATCACACAAGGATCCAAAACCAGTATTTATACCATAAATAGGAGCAGATTCACGTTCCATTTTATCATCTAAATAAGCTCTACATTTTTGAATATTATCAACAGCTTCTTCAGATAAAGCTATTTTTTTATTCTCTAAAACAATCGTCTGTATGTCTGATAAGCTCAAATGGCTTGCACCAATATAATGTGTCATAATTATTTATTTAGATTCGGACATCAAAAATCGACTTTGCCCACCTGATTTCCAAACATTATGATATGTAATTAGTAAAACTTAATATTTTTCTTGTATTTTTAACTTTCAATTTAAAAATGTACGAGTTTTATAACTTCTCTATTATTTTTAACATCAAACAAATCATCAATAACCAAAATTAATTCAAAATGAAAAAAATTGTTTTTGCACTAGCATCATTAGCAATCGTTTCTTGTAAAAAAGAAGAAGTCAAACCAGTTGATTACGCATTATTCTCTGGAAAAATAACAAATCAAAAAAGTGATAAGTTAACTATAGTCAAAGGAAGAGAAGTTCTTAAAGAAATAAGCGTTGATGAAAATGGAGTGTTTTCAGATACATTACGAATAGCTGAAGGAAGTTACGTTATTCATGATGGCAATGAATCTGCTTCTATCTATATCAAGAAAGGGCAACACTTCAATATGACATTAGACACTAATGAATTTGACGAAACATTAAAATTCACAGGAAATGGAGCTGAGCAAAATAATTATTTTGCAGATTTGACGATGCTAAAAGAAACAGTTGATCTTAAGGCTTTAGCTCAACTTGATAAAACTAATTTTGATAAAGAATTGATTACAATTAAAAAATCATTTACCGATTTATTAGCTAACGTAAAAGGTTTAGATAGTATTACTAATGCTAATCAGTCTAAAAATATTGAAGCTTTACCTAAACAATTAACACAAGCGTACAATATAGAAAAAATGAAACAAGAAATGATAGGAAAACCATCTCCTACTTTTGAAAACTATGAAAATCACGCAGGAGGAACTACTTCCTTAGCTGATTTAAAAGGAAAGTTTGTTTATATTGATATGTGGGTAACATGGTGTGGACCTTGTAAAAGAGAAATTCCTTTCTTGAAAGAAGTTGAAAAAGAATTTCATGATAAAAACATTGAGTTCGTAAGTATTTCTGTAGACCAGAACAAAGACGCCTGGACAAAAATGGTTTCGGATAAAGAATTAAGTGGAGTACAATTACACTCTGGTAACGATAAAGAATTTTCCAAAGATTATGGCGTAAATACTATCCCCAGATTTATTTTATTAGATCCTAAAGGTATTATTGTTTCTGCAGACGCACCAGAACCATCAAGCCCTAAACTAAAAATATTATTGGCTGAGCAAGGTATATAATTGTCTTTTATGAGTTGTAACTCATAAACAGCTACAATACTAAAAAGCGATTCCTAACGGAGTCGCTTTTTTTTGTTTATAACTTGGTTAACAACTCTGAGTGAAGCAACACGATAGCAATTCCATTAATTTGTAACTTAGAGTAAACCAATACTTTGTAAATTATGGATAACAGAACAAGTGATTTATTAAAGATTAGATTAGGTGTAAAAACCACAACACTTAATAACAATATGTCGGCAGGCGAACGTTTTCAAAATGCAAGCTTAAGGCCAGCTATTCAATTTCAAAAGGAATTACTTATTGAAGCATTTAAAAATTATGCCAAAAAGCATAAAAATGTATTTTACAGTTTGTCTACTGATAAAAAACTACATTACATTGAAAATGCAATTCAACGAGACATTAAATTCCGAAACTCCTTAAAAGGGATGATTATTGGCGTATTTTCTTTAGAAGAATACCAACAGTACATTCAAAATTCATCGACTCTAAACAAGCGCATGATGAGTTTGGTAATTGAAAGACTTAAGGACAATATTTTATTATTAGAATACCCAGAGGACCTACCAAAAGCTGGTTAAAATAAAAATATCTAAATTAAATAGTTTTAAAACCTCCTCTCCATAGAGGGAGAGGATTGAGGTGAGGGTGCTGAGATTCTGAAATAAATCCAGAATGACGCAGTTCTAATCTTCAAAAAGAGATTCCCCATTTAAATTTGTAGTTAATACTTCGCTCATATAATCAAAAAATGGGCGAAGTGTTACAAATACACTAACCACTTCATCAACAAAATTTTCAGAAATCATTTCAGCATCGGTAAATGATTTCATTACATAAAATTGTTTTTTCCTAATCAACACAATGGCTTCATTACTTTTATCAAATCCTTTTGGAGCTGTCTTTACACCATCTCCCTGAATTCCATTAGGAAACATTTTTTTAAAATTTTCATCTGATATAATTTCATTTATTTCAGAAGCATCCAATTCAAACTCTTTTCGAATTCTTAATAAATCTGCTGGATTAGGTCCGTAAAAACCTCCCCCAACAGCACAATTACCTGGTTCTAAATTTAAAAAATATCCACCTCTTAATCTTTCTGATGACCGCTTAAAACTTCCTGCAAAACGTGCTTTATATGGTGTTTTATCTTTCGAAAAACGAACGTCTCTATAAATACGCATCATTCTATACGCTTCAATATCATCAGTAGTATTTAGTTTTTCTAACACGGCTTGAAAAAATAGCTTTGTAGCCGCCTCATGTTCCTTAAATTCTTCTTTATGATCTGCAAACCATTCTCTATTATTATTTTTAGCTAACGTCTTTAGAAAAGTATTTGAAGATTTTGAAATTTGTGCCATAATAAAAACTGAATTAGGTTTTAAAAATAAGAAAATTATAGGAGTCCTAATCAAATTTAATTGCAACATTCTTAATTCTAACCATAATATATTATAGTACTTAATATATACAGTATTATTTTGTCATTCCGAATGAGGCACGAAGAGTAATCTCACAAAACAGTACTTCTTTATTACTAATTTTCGAACTCTTTATAGCTTCGTCTCCCTTGAGGGAGGACATTAAGGCGAGGCTGATACTTATATGATGAGATTCCGAAATACTACCGATAGCTATTTGTAGTAGCGACATTTGAAAAAAATATGGTTTTATACAGAGGTTTATTAAAAGATATAACAATGAAAGTAATTCTTATTCATAGCCTTAGCCATTTCACTTCTAGTGCTTAATTAAAATAAAAGACGGAAGGGGTGAAATAATGTACTTACTATTAATAGCAACTACCTCGTTTTTAGTTAAAAAACTAAAAAACACTCCTCGAGGAAAAATAATTGTATTCCCGAAGAAAGACTACACAAATCAATACTTAAATAACTACTTGGGTTACCCAATTTACTTAACTACTAAGCAATTCCTTTGCGTGATTTAAAGCTGTTTCTGTAAGCTCCTTTCCTCCAATCATTTCGGCAATTTCATTCACTCGCTCTTGGTGAGATAAGTGCTTTAAATTAGACTTTGTTTTGCCGTCAACATCTTCCTTATATACTTTAAAATGACTTGTTCCTTTACTAGCAATTTGTGATAAATGCGTAATACTAAACACCTGCATATTTTCACTCATATATTGCATTAGCATCCCCATTTTATGGGCTACATCGCCAGATACACCTGTATCAATTTCATCAAACATTATGGTTGGCAAATTCTTATACTTTGATAAAATTGCCTTAATAGCTAACATTATTCTGGACAATTCACCTCCTGAAGCTGCTTTTTTAAGTTCATTAAAATTACCTCCTTTATTGGCAGAAAACAGAAATAACAACACATCATTTCCGTTAGACAGAAAACTCTCTTCCTGATTTATAGTAATTTCAAACCGTGCATTTTCCATACCAAGGTTTACCAAAATTTTCTCTAACTGCTGTGTTAGTTTTGGTATTGCCTTTTGCCTGTTTTCATGCAATTCATTTGCTATAGCGTTTACAATGTTTCGTTGTTCAGAAACTGCTATCTTTTTAACAGCAATCGTCTCGTCCAAATTAGCAACAACTCCTACTTTATCATCTAAATCATTTTGAATTACCAACAACTCTTCAATTGTTGCTACATGGTGTTTCTGCAATAAACTTTGCAATTTATTTAATGCATCTGTAAGCTCCTGTAAGCGCTCAGGATTTGCTTCTATACTTTGTTGAGCATCTTCTAATTCAACAAAAACATCTTCTAATTCAATATGCAACGACTCTATGCGCTCATATAAAGATTTGTAAGCTGTTGAAAAATCAGAAATACTACGCAAACCAGACTTTAGTTCCGCTAAAGAATTTAACGCTCCTAATTGCTCATTCGAACACAATTCATTTGCATGCAACAATTGTTGTTGAATTGTTTCAACATTACTTAGTTGCTCTAATTCTTGCTCTAATGCTTCTTGGTTAAGGTTTTCTAATTTAGCATCAAGCAATTCTTCTAATAAAAATGTATTATACTCATGCGTTTCATTGGAACTTTTTTGAAGTAGCAATAATTCTTCTAACTCTTTTTCAACTACTCTGCATGCTTTTAAAGCCTTAGAATACTTGGTTAGCTTTCCCTCATTTTTAGCTAAAGCATCAATTACTTCAAACTGAAATGAATTATCGACAAGTTGTAAGGTTTGATGTTGCGAATGAATATCGATTAATCGTTCACTTATTGTTTTTAATACCTGTAATGAAACCGGCGAATCATTTATAAATGCTCTTGATTTACCAGAAGGAAGAATTTCCCTACGGATAATAGTATTAACTTCATAATCTAACTCTGATTGCTTAAATAATTTTTGAAGCTTGTAATTTTCTATCGCAAACTCGGCTTCCACAATACATTTCGTTGCCGTTTCATTAATTACCGACAAATCAGCTCGTTTTCCTAAAATCAAACCTAAACCACCTAATAATATGGATTTCCCAGCACCAGTTTCTCCTGTTATTGTAGAAAATTTGTCTGTAAAGGAAACCTCTAAAGAATCTATTAATGCAAAGTTTTTTATGGATAGGTTAGTTAACACACTTTATAGTTTTTGAATAATTTTAACATGAGGACAATCGAGAAATCATTAAAATGGTTACATTTTAGAAAATCTTAAGCCAAGATTAAAACTTAATATTTTTCCATTTGGAAGAATTATTTGGCGAAACTCGATTTAACAAATCTATCAAATCTGTTATCTTAACACTTTGTCCACCACTAAATACTTGTTCAATTTCATCCGCCTTTGCATCAAAGAAAATTCGTTGAATGAAAGAATTTGCACGTCTTGAATGCAGTCTTTTAAACTGATTAAGCGCTAAAATCATACGTTCCTTAGCTTTTTTCTGATTAGCATTCATTTCATCTAAAGCAGTTCTGTGATATGCATACAAAACATTTCTATACTCAACATATGATGATGATTGCAACTGATCTATCAATTGGTATCGGGTTTGTGCCCCATCTACAGGACTCCATCCTTTAAAACCACTTGATTGCGCTACACTTAATATATTTTTTGCTTGACTATAGTATTCCGTACCTCCTTTTTTCACAAAGGTATCAGCGTCCATCCCCAGTATAACATACGCATAATACGAAATTACAGAGACTAAATTTGAATTAAACTGATTTGGATTAAGTGTTAAATTTTGAAATTCAACATAGTTAAAGTCAAAATCCTTATCATTAAAGTTAAATACAGGAGTACTATATGTAGAGTTATATACAGGTCGAGATGACTGTACTTGTAAACTTGCTGAAAAATTATCAACACTAAATTCAGTAACAGTAATAACCATTCCACAATTGACACGTTCTTCCGGAGAAACTACTTTATTAGTCCACGTAGTTTTATTGATAAAATCATTCAAGGAACGCTCTAAAGTTTTAAATATTTGTTGATTTTGTTTCCCTGTTTGTTCCGCATTAATAACTAAGGTACAGTTCAATTCCTGTGCATTTGCGAAAAATATACCTAGCAATAAACAAAAACCTGATAATAACTTACGCATACTTTTTATAGTTTTATTTAGCTATATGGTTGAACTTAATTCGTCAACCTAAGCTTTAATTTTTATTAATCTAGGACTACATTTTACTCAAAAGATGATCTATTATATCATGAGCTACCGCTGTTTTGGATTTCAATTCAAAAGCAGTTAATGATTCATCTTTATCAATAATAGTAATCTTATTGGTCGGTTTTCCAAACCCAGCACCTTTGTCTTGTAACGAATTTAACACAATAAAATCTAAATTTTTCTTTTTTAGCTTCCCTTTTGCATTTTCTACTTCATTATTCGTTTCTAAGGCAAAACCAACTAATAACTGTTCTTTTTTAATAGCTCCTAAAGAAGCTAAAATATCTTTTGTTTTTTCTAACTCAATTGTAAACGTAACTTCCTGCTTTTTTATTTTCTGAGTTGCCACATTTTTTGGCTTATAATCCGCAACTGCAGCAGCGCAAATAGCTACATCAACTGTTCCGAAATATTCATGAGCCACAGTATACATCTCTTCTGCAGCTGTTACCTGTATCACATTTATTAAAGAATCAGAAAGTATTTCTTTTGTCGGCCCGGAAATTAAAATTACCTCAGCACCTAAGCTAGCCGCAACTTTTGCTAATTCAAACCCCATTTTCCCAGAAGAATGATTACCAATAAAACGTACAGGATCAATAGCCTCATAAGTAGGACCCGCAGTAATCAATATTTTTTTATTTCGTAAAGGTAGTTTGCTTAAAATATCCTTTTCAATAAAAGCAACAATTCCCTCAGGCTCAGCCATACGACCTTCACCAACCAAACCACTTGCTAGTTCTCCAGAACCTGCAGGGATAATTATATTTCCAAATGATTTTAAGACCTTAAAGGACGCCTCAGTAGATGGATGCTTATACATGTCCAAATCCATTGCCGGAGCAAAATACACAGGACATTTAGCCGATAAATAAGTTGCTAATAAAAAGTTATCAGAATTACCAGTTGCCATTTTTGACATGGTGTTTGCCGTAGCAGGTGCTATAACAAATATATCCGCCCACAATCCTAAATCTACATGATTGTTCCATACATCACTATCATCTTCCTCATTAGTAAATGAAGACAATACAGGGTTTTTAGATAAGGTTGAAAGCGTAAGTGGAGTGACAAAATCCTTAGAAGCAGGTGTCATGATAATTTTAACATGTGCACCTGCTTTTATAAAATGTCTAACTAAATATGTTGTTTTATAAGCGGCAATACCTCCGGTAATACCTAGTAATATATTTTTACCGCTTAAAATTGACATATGTTATTCTGCTGTTTTAGTAGTATCTCTGTAATATACTTTCTCTGCTAACCATTCTTCAACAGCAATAGCATGAGGTTTAGGTAATTTTTCGTAAAACTTAGAAACTTCAATTTGTTCTTTATTTTCAAATACTTCTTCTAAACTATCATTAAATGTAGCAAACTCCTCAAGTTTTTCTACCAACTCATCTTTCATTTCAGTATTAATTTGCGTAGCTCTTTTTGCAATAGCAGAAATCGCTTCATAAATATTACCTGTTTGCTCATCTACCTTATTCTTGTCATAAGTAATAGTAGTTACGGGAGCATCTGTATTTTTAATATCCATAATGATTATTTATTGAATTGTTCTAATTGTTTATTTATTTCCGCGAAACTTTCAGCTGCATCATCAGAAAACTCTGATTCGGCAGATGCCTTTTTCCACTTGTTATAATAGCTAATAGCTGTTTCTAAACGTTCTTTCTTTTTTCTCTCTATACTGTTTTTAGCCAACAAGTAAGCTGCATCATACTTGTAATACAAAGCTTGCTCTTTATATTTAGTTCCAGGATATTGGCTTAAAAAATTATCTAAAACAGTAATTGCTGCATTATAATCGTCTCTAAATTGAGTACCACTACTAATTCTATGATGGTATCCTTTAGCTATATTGTATGCTTTATCTTGTAATTTAGCATCCATTTCTAATGCTAAATCGCTGGCTTGCTTAAAATACTCTGATTTAGGGTATTTATTCATAAAGTTTTGTAACTTTAAAATAGCTTTATCAGTATCTTCTTGATCTAAACTTGATTTAGGCGAAAGATGGTAATAACTTTTAGCAGCTTTAAAAGCCATTTCTTCCAGCTTCTCACTTCTAGGGTATGCTTTTGTAAAACGTTCTAACTGATACGCCGCTGTTCCCCAATCTTCTTGTAATACAAATGTATTCCCATACATGTACATTAATTTTTCAGCTCCAGGTTTGCCTCTATAGTTTGGTACTATTTGAGCAAATAAATTTTGAGCTTTCTTAATTTTACCTTCCTTATATAACTTTTCCCCCAAAGCGAACTTTGGCGCGATATCGTCCTTTCTAAATACTTTTTGGTACTCTGAACAAGAACTCAATCCTATTGCTATGGTAATAATGTATACTAAGTGCTTCATAAATAATCAAAAGATTTTGCAAAATTAATCAATTTTAGTCGAACTAAAAATAATTTCTTTAACGAAGATAGCCTTCCTTTTTATATTGTGAATATTATTTACTAAAATTTAACTTTTAAAGCTTCAAACATCCGTATAAACCAGTTTACATACTTTCCGTTTCACTCAATTTATTATGATCCAACACCCCATTACCTACTGAATCGAAATAATAAGCAGGAACAAACTTCTTCCCTATTTCTACGGCATTAAAATCATAGGAGTGTAATTGATATACATTTTGAGAAAAAGCATCTTCATAATACTCAATTAATAAAAACAACTCTGCTTGTAACTCTCCAATTTCTGCGTCGGAATACTGATATAAAGGGCTATCTTCATCTATCTCATGAACTATCGTCCAAGTAGTTGGCATATACATTATTTGTTTTCGCTCTAAAGTCAATTCAAAAAACTGACGCTTAAACCCTCCTTTTTCATCAGTACTATTCACTGCCATGGTTACATTAATCCCTGGCTCAATCATAATATTTTTGCGTTTGTTCATTAACCTAAACATCAAGGCTCTTTTTCCATTAAAAGGACGTAAAATCATTGTTTCACTAAACCGAATAGCTGCTTTAGGTTTTGAGAACCTTCCGTATAATAATCCTGTAAAGAATGAAAAGGACAATAAGCCTATTAAAGCTTCAAAGGACGAAATAAAACCGGCTGCATTTCCAACAGGTGAAATAGCTCCATAACCTAGGGTAGTTAGTGTTTGAGAACTAAAGAAAAAGGCATTGATAAAATCTTGTGATGAATTTGTTTTTACTAATGTTAATTGTTCAATTCCAATGGAATAATATAACGTAGCAAATAACAAGTTAACTAAAGTATACCCCAGAAACACAAAGAAAAAAAACTTCCCCCATGATACATGTATTAAATACGTGTAGAGCTCAGATATAGAAAAATTACGATTTATATGCTTCATATTAAACGAACCATCATTGTTCACCAATCTAGTTGCTTTCTTATCACTTTTATATCCAAAACCAGGATCGTTAATTTTTGCCATATTTAATTATTAATCTTTTATAAAAATACAAAAGCCGTAGTTATTACCACGGCTTCAGATATATTATTATTTTGCTTATTATAAGCCATCAATAAAACCACCTATTTTAGTTTGTAGTGCTTCACTTGCTTCAATCAATGGCAAACGCACATCTAATTCACATAATCCTAGTTTATGAAATAGCGCTTTAATACCTACCGGATTTCCTTCTTCGAAAATATAATCAATAGCATCGGCTACTTTATAATGCAATTCATATGCTGCTTTAGTCTCCCCTTTTAACCCCAAACGAATCATTTCAGAAAACTCTTTTGGCACCCCTTCTCCAATAACTGATATCACTCCCGCTCCTCCGGCCAAAGTCATTGGTAAAGCGAGCATGTCGTCACCAGATATTACTAAAAAGTCTTTTGGTTTATGCTGAATAATTTTCATGGCTTGTACCAAATCTCCTGCAGCTTCTTTTACCCCTATGATGTTTTCAAAATCATTTGCCAAGCGAACAATAGTTTCTGGTAACATATTAGAAGCTGTTCTTCCAGGTACATTATAAAGTATCACTGGTTTAGGTGATGCTACTGATACTGCTTTAAAATGCTGATATATTCCTTCTTGACTTGGTTTATTATAATATGGTGATACTGATAATATGCCATCAAAATTTGTTAGATCCGTATTTTTTAATTGAGCAACAACATCAGCTGTATTGTTTCCTCCTACTCCTAAAACCATTGGTAAACGTTTATTGTTTACTTCCGTAATTTTAGCAATTACTGTTTGTTTTTCTTCCGCAGTAAGTACAACGTTTTCCCCAGTAGTTCCCAGAACAACCAAATACTTTACCCCTCCATCAATATTGTAATTTACAATACGTTCCAAGGCATCAAAATCAATACTTTTATCATTTTTAAATGGCGTTACTAAAGCCACTCCTGTACCCAAAAACTTGTTCATTATATTTTATTTAATATGGATAAATACTTTTTTAACTCAAATGTAAATACTGAAATATTATTCAACTCTGTTGCAACAGAAAAATCATTCAAGCCCTCTTTAACTCCAGAAAAACCAAATTTAAATTTTGCTTTAGATTTTACAGACACTAAATTCAGCATCAGGTTATCTTCATTGTAAAAATTCAATAAAGCATCATATTCTTTATTCACAAAGCCTGTAATACATTCATTTTTTAAAGCTGCATTGAACCCGAGTTCAGCATCAGTAAATACATCTCCAGAAAATTGTTCAGCTACTTTCTTATCACAATGATAATACAGTACTTCAATTGACTCTTTTGGAATTCCAAACACTTCTGCTAATTCATTAAAAAAAGGAAAATCAGGATAAATAGTAGCATCAACCAAAACAGCTAAATTTTTAATCTTACCCCCTTGATTATTTACATTTGCTTTTAGTGCCTTTGTAATATACTTTTGAGCCGATTTTCTTTTGATTCCTTTTAAAAACATTAGCTTTACATTTGTAGTACAAAAATACACTCCTAATTAGCATTACACAAGTTATAGCTAAATAATAAAAATATGGAAATACAACATTTTGTTATATTTATAACCTTTGTTTTTTTAATAGCTTGTCAGAAAAAAAAACACTATCTAAAATAGAAGGGCATCAAATTAGCACGAATAGTACAGTTATAACTAATATTTCACTGCATAGAACAGATTATAAATTCCGGAATGCTAGGATTGTTCATTTCCAGAAAACTGATCGTATTATTCCTAACCTTGATAACTGTTTAACTTATGCAAACTAGACGCAAATTCATACAAAAAACAGCTGCAACAAGTGCTTTTATAAGTTTAGGTGGACTTTCATTAAGTTCCTTCAATAAATCCCAGGACACGCATATTACTATTTTACACACAAACGATATACATAGTCAAATAGAACCTTTACCTAGAAATCATTTTAAATATCCAGGACTTGGCGGATTTGCCAGACGAGCAACGCTAGTTGACGACATCAGAAAGAAAAACCCAAATACGCTATTATTAGATGCTGGAGATATTTTTCAAGGGAGCCCATACTATAATTACTTTGGTGGAGAACTGGAATTTAAACTCATGTCCATGTTAGGTTATGACTTAGCTACTTTAGGAAATCATGATTTTGACAATGGTATCAATGGTTTTTTATCACAATTACCCAATGCCAATTTCGATTTTGTTTCTGCCAATTATAATTTTAGCAACACCGTTTTAGATGGAAAAGTAAAGCCTTACAAAATTTTTATTAAAGACGGAATCAAAATCGGAATCTTCGGCTTAGGTGTTGCATTAGAAGGATTGGTTAACAAACGTTTATACAAAGAAACAAAATACTTAAATCCAGTAGAAATTACACAAGATGTTACTCGTGAATTAAAAGAAGAACAACAATGCGACTTGGTTATTTGCTTGTCACATATAGGTTATCATTACAAAAACAATCCTAATAAAGTATGCGATTTACAATTGGCAAGAAACACAAAAAATATTGATTTGATAATCGGAGGGCATACCCATACCTTACTTCCAAAACCTACCATTGAAAAAAATAGTTCAGGAGGAAATGTTTTAATTAATCAATGTGGAAAAAGCGGTGTTTATATGGGACAAGTAGACTTTTATTTTTCTTCAGATGGAAGTAAAATAGCGAATGGGAAAAGTATTTTGGTGTAATAATATTAACAATTTATCGTTATAAGCTTTATGAAGTACATTCTATACATATCATTCTTTATGACATTTGCTTGTAACAAGCAAATTGATATTACATTAGAAGAAGAATTAAATATAGCCACAAATGAATTAAACAAAGAAAACAACAAATTCTATTCTAATTTAAAATTGAAAAGTATTGATCAACCTGAACAATACTATATCCTACTTGAAAAAACAAATGCTATTGACAGTCTGTTATTCAATAGAAGCCATGAAATTTTTGATAGAGAAAAAATAGTTAATACTTTTGATGGTGTTTTTAAAAACGCTAATTCAAACTATTTCTTTAAAGATTTTAAGACTACCGAACAACTAATTAACACTTCTAACCTCAAAAACCAATTAATCCAGCACGAATTAATACACTTAAGAAATAAATTCCTGAAGGAACTATTAACCGCAAGAACCTCTTGTAGCGGTTGGGGGGAGGGTAACATAAATCTTTTCCCAAACATAATAAATAACAGACTTGATTTATACACCGTTTCTCCATATAACCTTGATGACCCAAGCAAAATCATTAAAAACATTAAAATCTACAATGACAAAAACCAACTAATTCAAATAAAAGAAACGATTCAACCTAATTACCATTGGTTAATTTTAGCTAAAGAAATTCAGTCAGAAAAAATTAGCTTTTCTGCACATCTTGACAATGAATTTATTTCTCAACAACTGAAAAAAGAATTTACAATTGAATAAATCATATTACATATACCTATTTTTATTGCTCTCATGTAATAACCCTAACAATGAATTATTAAATGATTTGCTGGACAATCAAATTATTGAATTAAATGAGTTCAATAATATGATGTTAGATTTTGTTTCTCAAAAAGCTAAAGATGAACCTAAAGAATATCATGACAACTATAATTCATTAAAACATTTTAAGAATTCTATTGAAAACTACCGGTTAAACACAAAACAATTAACGTATAAAAACAGTTTTCAAACACTTATAACAAAAACAAACCTTAAAATAAAAAACAAACCTTAAAATAAAAAACAAAATAGACTCTATTTATTCTGGTTATCATCACCCCAAACTCACATACCCAATAACTAAAGATTACTACAAAAACAACCCATACCTAAAAAAACTACTTTATCGAGATTATTTAAAATTAATTAAACAAATTTCCATATACGCATTGTTAAAAAAAATAGAGCCTTTAACTGAATTAGATTATGAAATAAATCATTCCAAAGACAGAAATGGTAATCATTTATTTTTAATTCGTTCAGATTATTTAAAACGTAACAATATTGGAATTGAAAATGTATCTATAAAAATACAGGATTCAAATTACTTAGATATTTTAAAATCTAAATACTATAACTCTCAAATTAGCTATGAGTTAGATGAAACCCATCTATTAAATTCTGATTATTTAAAGGTTGAACTTGAAGCGTATCATTTAAGTGGTAAATCATTCGAAGAGGTTGAAGCTTACTTAAAATTAAAACCTGACACTAAACTAAGTCCTAACCAAGGAGAGTACTTTTCAATACACTAACAATAAACCTCTGACTTTCTTCGTTGTAGTATCAACCAAATATGCTACACCATGAAACCAATCCTACTGATACTTTCTGTGTTTTTTATGACCTCTAACTTTAAAAAAAATCAACTAACATTTCCTAGAGTTAAAGAAGCTTATCAATTAAAGCACAAGGGGGTACAAGAAAACTTAAAAAAGCATGGAATAAACTCAAAAACCTATAGTTTATACATCAGGGTTTTTAAACATGATGGAATTGTAGAGCTTTGGGGAAAAGACAACAGCTCATTAACATATAAACGCTTCAGAGAGTATAACATTTGTATGTCTTCCGGCGATTTAGGTCCAAAAAGAAAACAAGGGGATTATCAAGTACCAGAAGGCTATTATCACATTGATCGTTTTAACCCAAATAGTAATTTTCATTTATCACTCGGTATTAACTACCCCAATACTTCCGACAGAATATTAGGTAATAAAAACAAATTAGGCGGTGATATTTTTATTCATGGTAATTGCGTTACCATTGGTTGTGTTCCGCTTACCGATAACAGCATAAAAAGTCTTTATGTATATTGTATTGAAGCCATTAATAATGGACAATCTCGAATTCCAGTTACTGTATTTCCAGCAAAAATGGAGGGCGATACTACAGTTTTCCTAAATGACGTTTCGCAAAACAAAGACACCAAAAACTTATGGGCAGATTTACAAAAGGGCTACAACTATTTTAATAGGCATAAAAAACTACCAAATATTTCTTTTCTTGAAAACGGAAGACATCGTATTAGCACACCATAAAACACCCTATTAGCAAACATTTAACAACCCAAAATAAAAAAAGGAGTATCTTTGCCCCCTAACTTAAACTTACAAAACATACAATGGAAAACATACAACAACCACAAATAGTACCTGTAGCAGCATTATCTGATGAAGCTAAAGTGGCTTTTTATAAAAAAACCTATGCTCATGTTGCAGGAGGAGTGATGGCTTTTTACATGATTGAAACTTTGTTATTACAATCAGAAACCATTAAATCATTTTTCTATAGTTTAATGGGAAATGGAATCAGTTGGTTGCTATTACTTGGAGCATTTATGTTTATTACTAATTATGTTGAAAAAACAGCTTTAAAAACAGCCGATAAAAACAAGCAATATTTAGCATATGGAGCATACATATTAGCAGAAGCTTTAATATTTGTTCCGTTGTTAGGTATGGTTATCGATTTTGTACCTAATAGTAATGAACTATTAACACAAGCATCAATTGTTACATTAACATTATTTGGAGGATTAACCGCTGTAGTATTTGTAACTAAAAAAGACTTTTCTTTTTTAAAATCAGCGCTTACAATTGGATTCTTTATTGCTATGGGATTAATAATTGCTGGAGCCTTATTCGGTTTTAATATGGGGCTATGGTTTTCTGTAGGAATGTGTGTTTTAGCTGCTGGATCTATTTTGTACCAAACATCTAATCTTGTACACAAATACACGAACGAACAATATATTCCTGCAGCAATAGGTTTATTTGCTTCTTTAATGTTATTATTCTGGTATGTAATACAGATATTTTTATCAAGAGATTAAAGTCCTTAAGGACATTTCATATATAGATAAATACGTATAGACTACATATAAAAAAAGCCTCCAATTTAATGGAGGCTTTTTTTATTCCTACAAGTTGGTTTATTATCCTATGGTATGTCCCTAGGAAATTGACTTTTAAACCAAGTCTACTCCCAGTTTGTGTACATTTTACAGAATATTTACACCACTTCCCTACTCAATTCAATTTTTTCATTTCTTCTTGTGCCGAATTTTTAGTCTTTCATGCTAAAAATTCCCGGTCTTATGCCATTTCCCCTCACGTTTTAAGCTCTTTATTGTCTATTTACATCGTATTACAGCTATTAACAATTGATTTCAATTCATCACCAAACAACTGATTTTAAGTAAGTAGCGTAATTTATGTACAACAAAAAAACGTAAACCTATGAAGAACAAAAAAACAAAGTATTATGTGGCACTCCTATGTAGTATAGGAATGCTCACAACAAATGGACAAGAGAACACTGTGAGTTCTGGTGCTAATGCAACGGGAGCTGGAGGAAACGTTTCCTATACTGTTGGGCAAGCCTTTTACATTACCAGTACCGATACGGCAGGATCAGTTGCTCAAGGAGTTCAACAACCTATTGAAATACAAGTAGTATTAGGGATGGAAGAGCATGAAATTAAATTATATGCTAAAGTGTATCCAAATCCGACAACTGACTTGATTAATTTATCTGTTGGAAATACTGATACTTCTGGTTTGTCCTACCAATTATTTGACTTTTCAGGTAGAGTACTTACTAACGGTAAAATAGAAAATGAAGATACGTCTATTCCAATGTCAAGATATCCTAGCGCTACATATTTATTAAGCGTGACCAAAGACAACAAAACCATTAAAACATTCAAAATCCTAAAAAACTAAGAACATGAAAAAATTATACACACTTATAGCAATACTATTAATTAACCTAGCTGCCTTTGCGCAAGCGCCACAAAAAATGAGCTACCAAGCTGTTATTAGAGACGCATCTAACGGTTTAATTGCAAATCAATCCATCGGAATGCAAATTTCAGTATTACAAGGGTCTTCTACCGGAACACCTGTTTATATAGAAACGCAAACTCCTACAACTAATGCAAACGGTTTAGCAAATTTAGAAATAGGTACTGGTACCATAGTTTCAGGAACATTTGCTAGTATTGATTGGTCTACAGGAACGTACTATATTAAAACAGAAACTGATCCTACTGGAGGAACATCGTATACCATTACTGGTGCTAGCCAATTATTAAGTGTTCCTTATGCTTTATATTCTGGAAGTTCTAACGGTGGTTTAGCAGATGGTACAGCAGCTGGAAACACACCTTACTGGAATGGAACTAGCTGGGTTACCAATAGTAGCAATATTTTTAACAATGGTACTAATGTGGGTATTAATACATCAACACCTGATCGACTTTTAGAAGTACATAGCAACATTACGTATTCAGCCGGACAAACAGCATCATTAATGTTGAGTGATAATTTTCAGAAATGGAACTTAGGATTAGGATATAGCCCTGCCTTTCGTTTTTCAATTGCATCTGAGGATTCAACGGAACGTTTTGTAGTTCAACAAACTGGAAATGTAGGTATCGGAACCGTTAATCCTTTAGCCAAGTTAGACATAGCAGGAAATATTAAAATTGCAGATGGTACTCAAGGGGCTGGAAAAGTATTAACATCTGATGCAAATGGATTAGCAACATGGACTACTCCAACAGGAGGCTCAAGTAATTTAGCTGATGGTACAGCAGTAGGAAACACACCATATTGGGATGGAACGAAATGGGCAGCTACTAGTAGTACTCTTTTTAATAATGGTACTAATGTAGGTATTGGAACAACAACTCCTACGTCTCAATTAGATATTATGGGTACTACGGAATCAAGATCAAGATTTAGATATGGAAGTGAGACTGCTGGGTTAACTATAGGTAACTGGTCAAATGAAGCTTATGTATATAATGAATTAAATACTGATTTAGTATTTGGTACAAATAGTGCTACAAGAATAAGAATAAAAAATGATGGTAATGTAGGTATCGGGACTGATACTCCAGGAGCAAAACTAGACGTAGCAGGAGCTATTAAAATTACTGATGGTACGCAAGCAGCTGGAAAAGTATTAACATCTGATGCTAACGGATTAGCTACTTGGGCGACGCCTGCAGCTGCTCCAAGCTATTATCACCTATTTAATGTTT
>Ga0209291_1000336_pt1 | contig 45732 bp, 38 predicted proteins | sample GOMGulsemesocosm_FD_184633 | JGI IMG/M metagenome (GOLD analysis project Ga0209291, IMG submission 184633) | Methane-oxidizing microbial communities from mesocosms in the Gulf of Mexico - GOM9B Gulf of Mexico (SPAdes) (version 2) | ecosystem: Environmental > Aquatic > Marine > Cold seeps...
AATAATGCGTGATTAACTCGCGTTGTGGCGATTTAGCTTCCATACTTTGCTTGTTGAAAGAGTATTTTATGGAGGCTGAAATGAGTATGGCAACCAAAGTTGGCCAGTTCTTGGCTAGTCACAATATTGATTTTAGTTTAGTTAAGCATCGTCACACCGCAAGTTCATTTAATTCTGCACTATCTGCACACGTTCCTAGTTCACAAGTCACTAAAGCGGTCATTTTACGCGACATTGGCGGCGATTATCTCATGGCGGTAGTACCTGCAAACAAGCATGTATTAATTGGTGAGATTAATCGGCAAACAGGAAAGCAGTATTATTTATTGGCAGAGCATGAATTAGCGACGCTATTTCAAGATTGTGAACCCGGGGCTATCCCCTCACTCGGGCAGATTTATGGTATGGATATGCTGGTGGATGATACGTTGTTTGAACAGGAACAATTGTTTATTGAATCGGGTGATCACATGAATCTGATCAATTTAGATAAACGCCAGTTTGGCAAAGCGGTGGGCAGTTTACCGCATAGCCATATTAGCGGATATAGCTTTAAAGAAGGACCGTTATTTGAACGTCGTGATCTTTGAGTGTTCAAGACTGCTAAAAAGATTCATAGCAATAAAAATGGGAGCCATATTTGGCTCCCATTTTTGTTTATAGTAAAGAACCTATAAAAATTATCTATCGCTAAACATTAGCTTGCTGGTGGTGTTGGATTACCTTGTATATGCAAGTCTAATTGTGGATAAGGGATCGCAATACCAGCAGCGTCAAGTGCAAGTTTAAGCTCTTCTTGCATGCTAAAATAAGCACCCCAGTAATCGCTAGTCCTAACCCAAGGGCGTACCGCGAAGTTCACTGATGAGTCTGCTAACTCTAGGATACCTACTGTGTAATCTGGATCTTGTAGGGTAAATTCGTTGTTTTTGATAACATTAATTAAAAGCGCTTTCGTTTGCTTAATATCTGCGTCATATGATACGCCAACCACAAGGTCTAAACGACGTTGGCCTAATGCAGAATAGTTAGTAATTGTACCATCCATGATTGCGGCATTCGGTGCGATCACAACTTTGTTATCTGGTGTGATTAAGCGTGTAGAGAAGATGGTAATTTCATCAACTGTACCTGCTACACCCGCAGCTTCAATGTAATCACCGATACGACAAGGACGGAAGATGACGATAAGTACCCCCGCGGCAAAGTTGGAAAGTGAACCTTGCAAAGCTAAACCGATGGCTAAACCTGCGGCACCGACAATCGCAACCAGAGAGGCTGTTTGCACCCCAAACTGGCTAAGGGTGGCGATGATGGTAAATATAAATACCAGCGTCCATGCCATGTTACTTATAAAAGAAGCTACTGTTTTATCTATATTACGTTTAAGCAGTAATTTTGAGGTCATTTTTTTCATTACGCCAGCAAGGTATTTACCGACGATAAAAATGACTAACGCTAATAATATTTTTGTGCCGTAAATAGCGGCAATCTCAGGGGCTTGCTCTAGTAGTTTTTCAAGATATTCCATGGATAAAATTCCTATCATTTAGAGTGTTAAATATGCGTGTACTTACATAGGGCATTCAATGACTATATTAGTCGAGCTTGATTGATATGTTACATTATTTTTAATCATTGACAAAGTACAGCCTATTTTACTCTTTAAAGCGCGATGTTTGATGCTTATATACGATGAATTATTGGAATAGTCTATTACTCATGTTTATTTCTGGCGAGTCGCTTGCGCTTCAATCGTTACCGCATCATGGCGCCAATACTCCAAATCACAATCAAGTAGCTGGCCATGTTGATCATGATTCACTCGCTCTATATACATGGCTGCGCAGCCTGACGTCGCACGTAATGGGGCGGCAGTGTCGGCAACTAATGACGATGAACGGATCCGATAATGGGTGCTTTGATAAAGCGTATCATAGTGTTGTTGATAAATATCGGTTAATGACGCCGATAAATCGTGGCTGAGTAAGTTTGGTAGTCGTTCAGGTAATACATAGTTCGTCACAAGAACAACCGGACGTTCTTCTAAATAACGGATGCGATGGATACGGATGACTTCAGTCTGTGGTGTTATTTGTAATAATTGAGCGATATGTTTATCGGCTGGTACTATGCTTGCACTGAGCAATTCTGTTTTCGGAATGCGCTGTTGGCTAAGAGCGAGATTGTGAAAATTGGTGGTATTGGTTGGATCATAACGTAATGGTTCTGGGGAAATAAACCAGCCGCGACGGTCTTCACGATATACCCGACCTTCAGATTCCAATAAAGACAATGCTTCGCGTAGCGTCACGCGGGTAGTATTGAATGCCTCTGCTAATTTGCGCTCTGACGTTAACTTTTGTCCTGAGGTTAATAATCCCGATTCGATTTGCTGTAGGATTTCTTCTTTAATTTTTAGGTATTGCACAAAAGCCTCTGATGCTAGTTCATTTATTTTATGCCGAACAAGTGGGATCGAGCGATAAGCTACCTAGCGATGTCAGTGCCAGGCAGCAATAAATGGTCTGTTATTAATTTTGTTGACGCCAAGCCTGAGTTCGTTTATTGATAAACGATGCCGCAATTAAATGAATCACTTTAGCGATCGCCGCGGTGATTAAGATCATCACAGCCATCGCTGCCGCAGAACCTGTTTGTCCGGCATCATCCATATTTAATACTGACACTGATGCTGGAATTGTATCGGTTGCATACAAGAATACAACGGCTGATGTGGTGGTCAATGCATTGATAAACAGATAAGCTGCTATATCCATGATAGCTGGCGTACAAATTGGCAGCGTAATGACAAAGAATGATTTGTACTGTGGCATTTTTATCGATGCTGAAATCGCTTCTATCTCTGCCGGTAATTGTTTTAACGCCGTTAATGCTGTCATATGACCAACCGTGTAATAATGTACCACGGTATTAACCACCAGTAAGAGCATGGTTGCATATAGGCCATTTAGTGGGTTGTTTATGTCATTAAAAAAGAAGATATAACCCAAGCCTAATACGATACCTGGTACCGCCATTGGAATAATAGTGATCATTTGTAATAGTTGACGAATTGGGCCAAAACCACGGCCTTTTTCAATCACGTAGGCACCAATAAAGATAATGATAGTACCAATAACAGCAACCCAGCTTGCTAACGTTAATGAGTTAAAATAAGGCGACCAGCCATAGGTACTCACTTCACTAAAGTTATAATTGTTAAAGCTTAAGGTTAAGTTCCATGGCCAAAATGTGACAAATGATGCATATATTGCCATGCCGATAATGGTGATAATCGCCAAGCCTATCGAACTACAGAATAAGAAACAGATACCATCTCGTAATTTATCTGGTTTGGGTGTGTAAGCGACAGAGCGTGAATCAAATAGATTTTGTTGTTTACGCTGCACGTGACGATCAATGGCAAAAGCCAGTACTGCAGGTAATAACAGTAACACACTGGTTACTGCCCCCATGGCAAAATTTTGCTGACCAACGACTTGCTTGAAGATATCCGTTGCCAGCACGTTATAGCTGCCACCAATCACTTTGGGTACACCAAAATCACACACGACTAAGGTAAACACTAAAATGAGTGTGCTAATCACGCCGTATTTTGCTGCGGGTAGGGTCACCATGAAAAATGTTTTGATCGGATGATTTTTTAATACGGTTGCCGCCTCATATAAACGGGCATCGGAAGTGCGTAATGCCGTGGTTAAAATCATTAGCGCATGAGGGAAGGTCCAGAATGTCAGGCCGATGGTTATACCGACAATACCGTAAATGGATGCACCACCGAGTAGCTCTTTGGCAATGCCTTGATTACCGAATAAGTAAATTAAACTCAGTGCTGGTAATAATGATGGCGCTAAGATCGGCGCCGAGCCAATAATTTGAAATAAAGTTTTAAATGGCATGCAGCTACGTGTTAATGCATAAGCATAACTAAAGGCTAATACCCCAACAATCGTTGTTGTTACTAATCCCACCGTGACTGTATTTGCAATCGAGTTGAGCATAGCACTGGATGCAAAATACGCGGTGAAATTTGCTAAACCAATAAAATGACCATTAATATCTTGGACGCTTTTGGCAAACATGGTGAACATCGGCGCTAAAATGAAAAAGCCCATCAGCACAGTTAAGATAATTAAAATGCTGGCAAGAATGGCGCTATCTCGGCTAAACGCCAGTGTGAGTCTTTGTATATAATTTGGCGTAATCAGCTTTTTATTGATGATCGTATCCATATTAAGCCTCTACCGCTTGTGTGTTTACTGTGGTTGATGAGTTGCTTCGTTTACGTGGGAATATATGGGTGTAATTGTCGCTATAACGAATACGACGAAATTCGCCATTGTTTAAACCGAGCGCTCTAACTTCACGAATCGGTACGTCAACTTTAATTATAGGTGCATTCATATTGCCCGTTAGTTGGCACTCTGCTCGCACATAAGTCCCTTGGAATTCCATTGCTTTAACTTGTATGGGCAAACCTTGCGGATCATCACTAAATTGAATGTCTTCAGGGCGCACAGCTAAGTCAAACATGTCACCACGGTTTAACGTCTCTTTTGGTTTTGGTAGCAGGGTTTCAGCAATACGAATTTGCTGGCTGCTGATCACTGAACTGGCAATGAAATTCATGTTACCGACAAATTCAGCGACAAAACGTGATGCGGGTTTATCGTAAATTTCTTGTGGGGTACCCACTTGTTCAATCACACCGTGATTCATGACCACGATACGGTCTGCCATCGCTAAGGCTTCTTCTTGGTCATGGGTTACCATGATAGTAGTAATACCGAGTTTACGTTGTAGGGTACGGATCTCTTCACGTAAATGAGAACGCACTTGGGCATCCAGTGCTGAAAGTGGTTCATCTAACAGTAATAATCCCGGTGATAACGCTAATGCTCGAGCCAGTGCAACGCGTTGTTGTTGGCCTCCAGATAGTTGGTTCGGGTATTTAGGCGCAGAATCAGCTAAACCAATAATCCCCAACCAATGGTTAACAATGTCCACCGCTTCGGCCACTGACTTACCTTGGTTGTGTAAACCCACACTGATATTTTCGGCAACCGTTAAGTTGGGAAACAAGGCATAAGATTGAAATACAATACCGAAATTACGTTTTTCTGGCGGTAAGAAGGTAGTGTCTTTACCGTCTTGTAAAATAGATCCCGATGTTGCTAAATCTAATCCGGCAATAGCACGAAGTAGGGTGGTTTTACCGCAACCAGAAGGACCTAAAAAGCAGATGAACTCGCCTTGATTGATCTGCAAAGAAATATCGTTTAATGCGGTGAAATCACCGAATTTTTTAACAAGGTTATTGATGTTGAGATACGTGCTCATCTGACTACTCATAAGTTATTTGGACTATACCAGTATGGTAGGCAGCGTTAGTGACAGTTTGATGACAGTTAGATGACGGTTAGAGTGTTTTTGGTAGTCTTTACAATTATTTATAGTAATTCAGGATGGGTGTTTAATATTTTTTATGTGGATAATAATTGTCCATAAACGATAAAGCTAGGCATTATAAATAACGCCTAGCTTTGATGTTTAATTAGCTCGATTAATCATTATCTCGCTTCAGATTTTGAATCGAATTTTTCTGACCATGTATGCAGTACATCTTTACGATCATTAGCCATTTTACTAAAGTCCATTGCAACCATCGCTTCTTGTACGTTTGGATAGTTCTTTACGGCTTTACTGACGTCCTTATGACCGACTAATGCATAAGATTCATTATATAATTCATTGGCTTGTTTTGAGATTGACCAATCAACAACACGCTTGGCTGTTGCAGATGGTTTAACAAGGCCAACCGCTTCTGATTCCCAACCAATACCACCGGCAGGTAAGATCACGTCAAGTGGCGCGCCTTGGGTTTTTAGTTTTGCGCCACGTAATGCCATCGATACCCCGATCGCTACTTCGCCCATGCCTGCTTGTACACAAGGCTTTGAACCTGAATGGGTGTAATGTGCAATATTGTCATCCAGTTTGGCCATATACTTCCAACCTTTATCTTCACCCATGGTTTGTAACCATGCCGATACTTGCATATAACCTGTGCCCGATGATGCTGGGTTTGGCATCGCAATATGACCCTTGTAGACAGGCTTAAGCAGGTCATCCCATGATGTCGGTTTAGGTAGGTTGTACTGTTTTGCTACGTATTCGTTAAAGCAGATGGCATTAAACCAAGCATCATTACCATACCAAGCTTTGTTTTCTTCTGGGTCAATCATGCTAGTTCGCAGGTTTTCGACGCCTTTTGGTGAATAAGGTTTCAGGATACCGGATCTTTTAAGCAGTGCCATTGATGACCCTGCCAGTCCCCAAACAACTTCTGCACGCGGGTTATTTTTTTCGGCAAGTAATTTTGCCGTCATGATACCTGTTGAATCTCGCACCCATTTTATTTCGATATCAGGGTTAGCTTTTTCAAAGGCGATTTTGTATTTCGCTAACACATCAGTTTCAAATGCGGTGTAAACCACCACTTCTTCTGCGGCAAATACTGGTGCAGTGAATAAGGCGCCTAAGGCAGCGATAGAACCTATAATCCAACGTTGTTTCATTCGTGTAACTCCAAAAATTATTAACGGTTGATTCTGGTCTGCACCAGATTTGTTGAGTTCGATGATAGAGTTGTTTTGTGACAGAAATATGATCAACTTATTTAAATTCAATTAATTAGGATGTTTCATCTCTTTTTATATTTGCGTTTTTGTCCCGGTGTTTTTCTAAAACTCGTGAGTATGAACCTTTTATGAATTCTGCTGTTGGGCTATTTACCAAGCTAGTCATCCACTGCTAGAGTTCTCATCAACTGGTATAGTCCAAATGGAAGCAGAGATGAAAAATGAATATTTATTACTAACACCGGGTCCACTTTCTACTACAGCAAGTGTACGAGAAGCCATGCTAAAAGATTGGTGTACTTGGGATGATGAATATAACAAAGACATTGTTGAAGTTATCCGCGCTAAGTTAGTTCAACTAGCAACCCAGCAAGCGGGTTATACCAGTGTATTGATGCAAGGAAGTGGCACTGCATCGGTAGAAGCGACAATCGGCAGTATTATTCCTACTGATGGCAAACTGCTGGTGGTTGATAACGGTGCTTATGGTGCCCGTATAGCCCAGATTGCAGATTATTTAAATATTGCCTGTGACGTGATTGCACCGGGTGAAACTGCGCAACCCAGTATCGCTGAAGTGGAAGCGAAATTAATCGCCGATGACAGTATTACCCACGTCGCGATTGTGCACTGCGAAACGACAACTGGCATGCTTAATCCTATTGATGATGTAATCAAAATGGCTAAACAACATGGCAAGATCGTGATCTTGGATGCGATGTCGAGCTTTGGCGGTATTCCATTGGATGTGGCTGAGTTGGGGGTTGATTTCCTGATCAGTTCAGCCAACAAGTGTATTCAAGGTGTACCGGGTTTTGGTTTTGTGATTGCACGCCAAAGTGAACTGGAAAAATGCAAAGGGCTAGCACGTTCGTTATCATTAGATCTTTATGACCAATGGCATTGTATGGAAACAAATGGTGGCAAGTGGCGCTTTACCTCACCAACCCACACTGTGCGTGCATTTTACCAAGCGTTATTGGAACTTGAAGAAGAAGGCGGTATTGCGGCGCGTCATCAACGTTACCAAGAAAACCAAACGACCTTAGTCGCAGGAATGGCGAAGCTGGGTTTTGATACGCTACTTGATGCGTCCTTACATTCACCAATTATTACCTCGTTCTACTCTCCAGCACACAGAGATTACCAATTTAAAGAATTTTACAACCGTCTGAAAGAGCAAGGCTTTGTTATCTATCCTGGTAAGGTATCAAACGCTGACTGTTTCCGTATTGGTAATATTGGTGATGTACATCCAAGTGATATCCAGCGCTTGTTAGTGGCGATGGAAACTGCTAAATATTGGGAATTGAGTGCATGAGTGAAGTGATTACTAACTTAGAGGTTAATACACCGTTGATCGCTGTCTGCATCGCAGTGTTGTCGTGCTTAACTGCATTGTTAGTAGATCAGGTGTCATGAAAAACTGTAACAAAATCATTAATAAAAGCTTACTTTGGAAAATATTATTATGTCTAACATCGTACAAGATCAATCAGTAAAACTGAGTCATGTTCAATCCGTTATTTTTGATTGGGCGGGCACTATTGTTGATTTCGGTTCATTTGCACCAACCACTATTTTTATTGCGGCATTTAAAGCGCAATATGATTTTGATATTAGCCTAGCGGAAGCGCGTGTACCTATGGGACTAGGTAAATGGGATCACATTAAAGCAGTATCTGAATTACCTGACGTTGCAGCGCGTTGGCGAGCACAGTTTGGCTCGACGATTAGTACCGCTGATATTGATGCGATTTACGAAACATTTATGCCGCTACAGATAGCGAAAGTTGGTGAACATGCCGATCCCATCCCACATGCGCTCGATGTTGTGAATGGCTTAAAACAGCAAGGCGTTAAAATTGGCTCATGTTCTGGTTACCCTCGTGTTGTTATGGACAAGCTAATTCCGGTTGCTGCAGAAAAAGGCTACGTGCCTGATTGTGTTGTCGCCACTGATGACTTACCAGCAGGCGGTCGTCCAGCACCTTATATGGTACTTAAGAATGTGATTGATATGGCTGTTACCGATGTTGGTACGTGTATTAAAGTAGATGATTCAGTTCCGGGCATTGAAGAAGGGCATAATGCAGGTATGTGGACAGTTGGTTTATTGCTATCGGGTAACGAGGCCGGTCTGACGTTAGCGGAATACCTTGCAGCAGATGAAGCCACATTACACTTGTCGCGTGAAAAAGCCCGTGATCGCTTCACGCCATTTAAGGCCCATTATCTGATCGATACCATTGCTGACCTGCCGCAAGTAGTTGCTGATATTGATGCACGTTTAGCCGCCGGCGAACGTCCATAATCGTTCATTTAGCCTTATAACCTGTCGCTTGTAACCATTAAGCCTCAGGGTAGTGGTTAAAGTTAATAGCTAGTCATAGGGCTAGCTATTTTTCGTTACATGAAAATAAAAGTACACAGAGTGTGATCATGACTAAACAGCCTGAATTTCAACCTTTTTGGTTTCAACAAGCGATGGATCTTGAAGATGACTACCGGAATAATGTGGAACCACAAACCCTAACTGCAGATACCGTCGCAGATGTATGTATTGTCGGTGGTGGTTACACAGGGTTATGGACAGCGATTCAGCTAAAACAGCAACAACCAACACTGGATGTAATGATCATAGAAAAAAGTTTCTGTGGTAGTGGCGCATCGGGTCGTAATGGTGGTTGCATGTTAACGTGGTCGACCAAGTACTTGTCGATGCGACGTTTGTATGGCGAAGCGCAGGCGGTTGAACTCGTGAAAGCCTCAGAACAAGCCGTGGATGAAATAGAAGCCTTTTGTTTAAAGTATAAAATTGATGCAGAACTGCGTCGTGATGGGACTCTATTTACCGCGACTAATACTGCGCAAAGCGGTGGTTTAGAGGCAACGTTAGCCGCGTTAGATAAACATGAATTAAACAGTTGGCAGGCGTGGGAAGCGAAGAAAGTACAGTTACATGCCGGGTCTGAATTGCATCAAACTGGGTATTTCTCTCCTGTTGCCGCAAGTGTACAACCAGGTAAATTAGCACGTGGTTTAAAGCGCGTAGCAGAACAGCTCGGGGTACGTATTTATGAAAAAACCCCGATGTTGGCCATTAATGATAATTCGATTACGTCAACCAACAGCAATAAAAACACAAAGCATAAAATTGTGATTAATACTCCGAAAGGGACTGTTTACGCGACGAAATCTGTGATGGCTTTGAATGCGTGGATGTTAGAGCAATTCCCACAATTTAAAAATAAGATCGTAGTGGTGTCTTCAGATATGGCGATCACTAAACCAATACCAGAAAAGCTGAAAAAAATGGGTTTGGTAGACGGTAAAACCGTGCTGGATTCACGTACCTTTGTGCATTACTACCGTACTACGCCAGATGGCCGATTAATGTTAGGTAAGGGAGGTAATCATTTCTCTTATGGCAATGCAGTCAGACCTTTATTCGATAAAGCGACTCGCTATGGCAAGTTATTACGTGAGTCGTTTGATAAATTATTTCCGACGTTGGTGGATGAAGAGTTTGCGGTGACTTGGACTGGCCCTTCCGATCGTTCTGCAACTGGACTGCCGTTTTTTGGTAAAATTGAAGACGTAGGCAATATTTATTATGGCTTTGGTTATTCAGGTAGTGGCGTTGGCCAGACTTGGATCGGTGGCAAAATATTATCATCTATGTTACTTGGCCATAATGACAAATGGAGTGATAACGGCTTAACGACAGGGCCGAAAGGCGGCTTTCCACCTGAACCTGTGCGTTGGTTAGGTACCATGATGGTACGTAATGCGATTCGTCGTAAAGAACGTTGTGAAGATAACGAAGCGACACCTTTCTGGTTAGATAAACAGTTGGCTAAGTTTGCTAATGCGGCCGGTAAAGCAGATAAGTAATACACTGTTCAGTGAGTAATAAAGATCATGAAAAATCCAGTATTAACGTGTGCTAATACTGGATTTTTTTAAGTTATGTATTTATAAAGCGTTTCGTTACTTACTACTTGCGCCAAACTCCCCATTCCCCTGTCGTTCCTGGTTCTTCACCTTTTGTCCACCAATGCGCAGTCCAGGTTGAACCGTTATGAGTGACTTTGTCTCCGCGAACATAGATGGTATCAGCTTGCCAGTCACTGTCATTTATCGCATCGCTTACCACGGTAACAGTACGTTTATTCGTTATGATCTGTTGATTATCTTGACCGTAGGTTAAGGTGTAAGTTAACTCGTATTTACCTACAACATCGGTATTTACCTCTCCCGCGACAGTGATGTTACTGGTGAGATCGCCTTGGGTTGGATGGTTTGCTGTAACCCCTTGCATTGGATCAAACTGACTCCCAATAACAATCGTGGTATCTGTGATACCTTCAACGCTTGGTAATACTTCGTATACCGTTACCTTACGTACTTGGTTTTCTGTTTTATCATGACTGCTGACGCTGTACGTTAATAGATATTCACCGACTTGATTAGTATCAACATGACCTGATATCTCTATATTACCTGTGATGTCATCACCCAGGTAATCTTTAGCGGTAATTCCTGTTAAAGGATTAAAGCTAGCATTAAGTTCGATGCGTGTATCGACAATACCAGCCAAGGTTGGTGTCATATCGACGACTGGCGGTAATTGATTATGAATAAAATTGCCGTAATCTTTAATAAACTTCTGATTATAACTATTGTTCGCTGAGTCTGTACCCATATCCCAGTTTACGGACCAGGTCATGACACCACGCAGTGGCTGTCCTTGTGCTTTTAAACGATCAAACGCACGATATAAATCTTGAGGATCTTTGACATAACCAGTGGCTGCGGCATCATTACTCGAAGGTAGTCCAAACACTAGTTTATCATGTGGGATCTTGTAGAAATTACGCGTGCCGTTAATGAGAGAGTCAGCAATATAGTAAATAAAATCTTCTTTTAACTCGTCATTATTTTGTGCTATCCAGCCCACGCCTTCAATCCAGAGACCATCGCCACCCTGATTATAGAATTGTGGGTTAATAAAATCATAATAACCATCGAGCTCGGTCAGATAAGGTGTATATGCACCATTTGCAGTTAAGTATGGAAATTCGGGCGCCATGGTGATCATAAAGTTGTCTCCGGTTTTACGGTAATGATCTTTCACCATTTTTAATGCGGTCGGGATAACAAACTGATTATCTTTCGCCGTAATCGCAGCTTGCTCTAAGTCGATATCGAGACCATCAAAACCATAACGATCTGTAAGACGAATAATCTCTGCTGCGAGTGCATCTTCATCACCACGAGTTAACTCGATATGTGCATCTGCACCACCAAGGGCGAGTAGTACACTGCGTCCCTGACTGTTAAGGGTATTGATCTGCTCGATAAACTCAGCTTCACTCATACCTATCGTTAGGTCTAGCTTAAAGGTTGGGATTCGACCTTCTGCGGTATCATAAACTTTCATAAATGAAATGTTGACTACATTGTATTGTGGGTTGACTTCACTGAGGTCAATACAAGGGGCGTTACCTCCCTTATAACCACCACCGTCACACCAGTTGTGCCAGTAACCAACGACCACATTGTCGTCCTGTGAAGTGATCGTCCCTGCAATACCTGCTGTTGAAAATAAGCCGGTAAATATTGCCGCCGAAAGTATAGGTTTTAGCTTCATAATATTCCCCAAATTAACGCTGTTGACGCAATGAAATATCCTATCTCATTGTTAAAACTGATATTAAACTACAATAAAATGTATAGTGATTACGGGGTGTTTGTACATAGTACTTTTTTTAATGGTCGAAAAAAGAATGCCTATAGCAATGATGAATAAAAATTATATGCAGAATCAGAATAAATGGTCTATATGAAAGGTGTTATTCACACTGTGATATTAAGCTGTTGTTTTTAAGGTGTTTTCTGTCGTTCGGTATTGTGCGAATATATTTCTTAGTGTTTTTCGTTTATTTTTATAACGTGTTTTAGATATTCATCGGTAATGTGAGACGGGGAATGCAGATAAATAGGGTGGTTATTATAGAGGTAATACCAGTTGAGTTTAGGCGTATAATAAAAAACCCAAGACGAGTAAATCGCTTGGGTTTTTTGATATTTAATGAGGTTAACTCTGATTTAGAGCAAGTTTAGAATCTATTTCGCGTTTTTCGCTTTTAGATCTAATTTCTTCTCTAGATAATGGATGTTAGTGCCACCATTCTGGAAGTTTTCATCACTTAAAATGTCTAAATGTAATGGGATATTAGTCTTAATACCATCAATCACCATCTCGCTTAATGCATTGCGCATTCTTGAGATTGCAACGTCACGATTCTCACCGTAAGTAATTAACTTACCGATCATTGAATCGTAGTGTGGTGGTACTTTATAACCCGCATATACATGTGACTCCCAACGTACGCCATAACCGCCAGCGGCATGGAAACGTTTGATCAGACCTGGACTTGGAATAAAGCTTTCCGGATCTTCAGCGTTAATGCGACATTCAATTGAGTGACCTGTTAAACGCACTTCATCTTGGGATACTGACAGCGGCATGCCCGCAGCAATACGTAACTGAGCTTTGATTAAATCAATGCCTGTTACCATTTCTGTTACGGTATGCTCAACTTGAATACGGGTATTCATTTCGATGAAGTAGAATTCGCCATTCTCATACAAGAATTCAAAAGTACCGGCACCACGGTAGTTAATATCAACACAAGCACGACTACAACGCTCACCAATGTGACGGCGTAGGTCTGCTGTAATACCTGGTGCAGGTGCTTCTTCAACTACTTTTTGGTGACGACGTTGTAGTGAACAATCACGCTCACCAAGGTAGATTGCGTTACCCTGACCGTCAGCTAGTACTTGGATCTCGATGTGACGTGGATTTTCTAGGAATTTCTCCATGTATACCATGTCATTACCGAAGAATGAACCTGCTTCATTACGTGTGAGTGCAATAGAATCAAGTAATTCAGACTCTTCACGTACAACACGCATACCACGACCGCCACCGCCACCGGCTGCTTTAATAATGATTGGGTAACCGATACGCTTAGCAATTTTCTTATTTCGTTGTGCGTCAGTGTCAAGTGGACCATCAGAACCTGGTACGCAAGGTACTCCAGCTTTTTTCATTGCCGCAATCGCAGACACTTTATCGCCCATTAGACGAATAGTTTCAGCTTTAGGGCCGATGAAAATAAAACCAGAATGTTCAACCTGTTCAGCAAAATCAGCGTTTTCAGCTAAGAAACCATAACCAGGGTGAACAGCAACTGCTCCCGTGATCTCTGCTGCGCTTAAGATTGCAGGCACATTTAGGTAACTGTCTACTGCTGCTGGCTTACCAATACAAACCGTTTCGTCAGCAAGTAATACATGCTTAAGTTCACGATCTGCTGTTGAGTGAACAGCAACTGTTTTAATGCCTAATTCTTTACAAGCACGAAGAATACGTAGTGCGATTTCGCCGCGATTGGCGATAACAACTTTATCCAACATTGTAAACTCCGTTGTTATTCAATGATGAAAAGTGGTTCATCAAACTCAATAGCTTGACCATCTGTTGCTAGAATAGCTTTTACTACACCGGCTTTATCTGATTCGATTTGATTCATCATTTTCATTGCTTCTAGGATACACAGTGTATCGCCAACCTGAACTTTTTGACCAATTGCTACAAACGGTGCTGCACCAGGAGATGCTGCATTATAGAAAGTACCAACCATCGGAGAGCGAACTTGATGTCCTGCCACTTCTGCTGGAGCTGCAACTTCTGCTGTCGCAGGAGTCGGCGCCGCCACAGGAGCTACAGGAGCGGGTGCTGCCGCTGCTGCCGTGTATTGTACTTGTGGTGCCACGCTGCTAAAACGATTGATTCGAACTGACTCTTCGCCTTCAGAAATCTCTAATTCTGCAATGCCAGATTCTTCAACAAGTTCAATCAGTTTTTTAATTTTACGGATATCCATAATAATCTCTTTCTTATTTGTTGTTAGTTTGCTTTAGCTGTTTGACAGCAGAAAGCAGTGCAAATTCATAGCCATCAGCACCTAATCCACAAATAACGCCTTTGGCGACATCTGACAGATAAGAGTGATGACGAAATTGTTCTCGTGCGTGTACATTAGAGAGGTGTACTTCGATGAAGGGGATTGAAACCCCTAATAATGCATCTCTAATTGCGACACTTGTATGCGTATATGCAGCTGGGTTGATAATGATAAAATCAGTATTTCCCATTGCCGCATGAATATGATTAATGAGCTCGTGTTCTGCGTTAGACTGTTCGTGGCGCAGAGCAATATCGTGCTGAGTTGCAACATCGTTTAAATGTTCTACAATGTCATTAAGTGTTTGATAGCCGTAAGTCTCAGGTTCTCTTTTACCTAAAAGATTTAGATTCGGTCCGTTGAGTAACAATATTCTTAGTTTGTTCGACATATTGCTTCCATTGTCTGGTAAAATGACGCTAACGTCGATAAGAACGTTGTCTTTGCTAGCTCTTCTGAAAACCTCAATCGTAAATAAATATAAAGTACGATTGTTGCTAATTCACTACACACTATATGATTTTCGTAGAATATAACAGCATTTAACTGGTCTTATCTGATATTTTATTAAAGTTTACACTCTAAGTTTTATCTCGCTCACATTGCTTATTTAAGGGAGGGGAGGCCGGTTATTGATGCGATTATCTATAATTTTGATCGAGTAACAGTTTGATCAGCTAGAATAATTTGTGCATGACTTATTTAACGGTGTAAATAGGGCATGATGCAGAGATGATTGAATATGAATACTGAGGTTGTTCGTTGGTATCAGAAATAAAAAATCGATGTAACAAGGCGAGGGTTACACCGATAAGTTGATTATGATCGCTAGCGAATTAGTGATAGGGCTAGCGCTGATGGTCGTTATGCGTTTTGCTTTTCGGTTATTAGAGTATTAACAACGCTTGGATCTGCTAGCGTGGATGTATCTCCTAACGAATCAGTATCATTGGTTGCTACCTTTCGCAGAATACGACGCATGATCTTTCCTGAACGTGTCTTTGGTAATGCGTCTGTCCAATGTAACGTATCTGGTGTAGCAATCGCACCAATTTCGCTACGTACCCATTGTTTTACTTCGGCCATTAATGCGTCATCCGCTTTTTCTCCGGCATTCAGTGTGACGTATGCGTAAATACCTTGTCCTTTAATATCGTGTGGCACTCCGACGACAGCGGCTTCTGCAATTTTACTGTGTGCAACTAATGCACTTTCAATTTCTGCGGTGCCCATACGGTGACCTGAGACATTCAGGACATCATCTACACGGCCTGTGATCCAGTAATAACCGTCAGCATCACGTTTGGCACCATCACCCGTGCAGTACATGTTCGGGAATGTTGAAAAATAAGCTTCTTCAAAACGACTTTCGTCACCATAAATACCGCGCATTTGTCCTGGCCAAGAATCTAAGATGACTAAGTTACCTTCATTTTCGCCTTCTAATAAGTTACCTTCATTGTCGACCAACGCAGGGCTAATGCCAAAGAATGGGCGTGTTGCAGAGCCTGGTTTTAGTGCCGTAGCGCCAGGTAGAGGGGTAATTAAGATCCCGCCAGTTTCTGTTTGCCACCAAGTATCAACAATCGGTGTTGATGAGTTGCCAATCTTGTCGTAATACCATTGCCATGCTTCTGGATTGATCGGTTCACCCACCGAACCCATTAGTCGAAGCGAGGTACGTTTAGTGTCAGTAATGGCATCATCGCCTTTGGCCATCAGTGCCCGAATTGCAGTCGGTGCAGTATAAAGTGTGGTGACTTGGTGTTTATCAATAACCTGACTCATGCGGGCAGTATCAGGATAGTTTGGAACACCTTCAAATAATACCGTGGTAGCGGCATTCGCAAGCGGCCCATACACCAAATAACTGTGACCCGTGATCCAACCTACATCGGCAGTACACCAGAATACGTCATTGTCTTGGTGATCAAAGACGTACTTAAAGGTCATAGTTGCATAAACAAGGTAGCCACCTGTGGTATGCAATACACCTTTGGGTTTACCAGTTGAACCTGAAGTATAAAGGATGAATAATGGGTCTTCGGCGTTCATCGCTTCAGGTTCGCATTCGCTTGGCTGGTCTTTTACGACATCATGCCACCATAGGTCGCGCCCCTCATGCCAAGTAATATCTGCGTTGGTTCGTGCAAATACGATGACATTTTCAACGCTGGTTACTTGTGGTTTGGCTAAGGCATTATCAACGCAATCTTTGAGGCGGGTGATACGTCCTGCACGTAGACTTTCATCGGCGGTGATCACTAATTTAGCCCCGCAGTTATCAATACGATCGGCCAGTGCTTCAGCAGAGAAGCCTGCAAATACAATCGTGTGTACTGCACCAATACGTGTACAAGCAAGCATTGCGATAGCGGCTTCTGGCACCATTGGCATATACAGGCAAACTACGTCACCTTTTTTAATGCCTTGGGCTTTTAATGCATTTGAAAACTGACAGACTTTTTCATAGACTTCTTGATAAGTAAGTTTTGCTGAATCTTTGGGATCATCGCCTTCCCAAATGATTGCGGTTTTGTTGGCGTTATCTTTTAAGTGACGATCAAGACAGTTAGCTGAGACATTGAGCTTACCGTCTTGGAACCATTTAATATCGACACTACCAGGTTGGAAACTGGTGCTTTTGACTTGGCTATAAGGCTTGATCCAATCAACTATTTGCCCTTGTTCACGCCAGAATGCTTCCGGGTCGGTAATTGAATGCTTATACATAGCTTGATAAGCACTGTCATTTAATAAACTGTTTTGCGCAAATTCAGCTGGTACCGGATATAGTTTAGTGTCGCTCATTATTCTTCCTTAATGGTATTTAATTCCTTTTTATTTTGGATGTTATATCGCTATGTCGCTTGCGGTTATGCACATCTCTTGTGAATAAAAATGACACGGCGGTAAACTTCTATCAATACGACTTTAGTATTAGCACTGAGTTTTTGTGATAGTTTGACTTATATAGTTAATATGTGATTTTAAAAATGTTACTTCACGCAACTTTTTAATTTATTTTTCTTAATGATTTATTCATGATAAAAGCGCAAGATAGCTGCACTTATTACAGTGTTATTTACTAATAATTAGAGGGTTAACATGCCATACTCACTGCCATCTACCTTATGGATGGGTTTATATTACCTTGGATTCTTTGGTGTCTATGGTGTTCTGCTGCCATTTTGGGCGTTGTGGTTAAAAGGCGAAGGTATGTCTACTGAGATGATCGGGACTATGCTTGCTTTTGCCTTGATAGCACGTTCTGCAGGTGCTTTATTGTTAACCCGTAATTTAACGACAACGGTTTCATTATTGCAGGCGATGCGCCGCTTAACGCTAACCAGTATTATTACCTTTGCTGGTTTTTACTTGAGCAATAATGTGTATGTGGTTTTTCTGCTGGTGGTGCTCACCAACTTTGTCTTTTCACCGTTAATGGCGTTAGGTGAAGCGATGGCGGCAAAGCTCGTTCGCTATAGTAATATGGATTACGGCAAGACGCGCTTGTGGGGCTCAATAGGCTTTATGCTTGCGAGTGCTCTGACAGGATTACTTGTTGAATCATTTGATCATAAAGTTATTTTATTAACCATTATTGTTGGCTTATCAGCATTATTATTATTAACGGTGACCCCTACGCGTAATATGCCGCAAGATACTACGACTAGTAGTAAGCGTAGCAGTAGTTTTATTACTATTTTAAGTCGTCCAAGTTTTTGGCCATTTTTGTTAATTACTGCATTATTGCAAGGCGCACATGCTGCCTATTATGGCTTTGGTGCAGTGTATTGGCAGGACATTGGTATTAGCGAAACCTACATTGGTTATTTTTGGAGTATGGGCGTTGTCGGTGAGATCTTCTTTTTAGCGATTGGCCGTCGATTGTTTGCCAATACGAGTATGGCGACGATGTTTGTGATTGCGGCATTAGGCAGTATTGTGCGTTGGTTAACGTTAAGTTATGCGACGGATGTGAGTGTCATTATGTTGTCGCAATTATTACATGGTGTGACCTTTGGTATCGCGCATTTGGCGGCGATGCGTTATATAGCTGAAAATGTTGCAGATGAAGACACCATGACAGTGCAAGCTATTTATGCGGCTATTCCGTTTAGTTTGGCTATTGCGCTGCTGACGTTTGTATCGGGTTTATTCTATCCAGAGTTTAAAGAAAATATCTTTATCTTCATGGCGATTGCAGTGGTGCCGGTATTCGTTTTGGTTCGTAGTAAGTATATTTAACGCTCGCTAAGTAAGTCTAAATATATTTATAGCAATGATAAATTTGGCTTTGACCATGACCATAAACAGATAATGCAGTATCTGTTTATGGTTGGCTGTATTTTTGAAATGGTTAATTAGTTACGTTTAATATCGAGTAACTGTTTGGTAAATTCTGCAAACCCGAAACCACCGGGTTGGCTCATGACTATTTTGGGATGATGACTGAGCTTGTGCCAATATTTTTCTATGTTCGCGACACCGACAGTCTTCGGCAGTGCTTCAAACATCAATTGATCATTCATTGAATCACCAACGTAACAAGATTGATTTAAAATGGCTTGTGGTGATAAGCCTTTTTCGGCCAAAAATTGTAACGATGTCGCTTTCTTCGAATGTTCGCCATACCATGCATTAATATGAATTGAGCTGGCTGTTGCATGTGCGCCTAATGCATGGATTTTAGCAACAACTTCAGCAATAATATCGTCATCAACACGCGCTCTATTCTGGCCAATATCAATCGCGACTTCACATAATCGATATGACTGATCGAGCGTTAAATTTAGATCTGGATAATCCGCTAAAATCGCTTTTACTTGCTGTTTTAATATTGCTTGTTGTTGGGCAATATCATCCATAGAACGATTGGCCCGTAGGGTTAAATAACCATTTTCCTTTTCCATAATGAACGCGCCATTTTCACCAAGCACGGCATCAACAGGCCATAGCTGAGCTATATGATCACACCAACCCGCGCAGGCGCCTGTTACGGCAACTACTTTTATACCTGCTTGCTGTAATTCAGCCAGTGAAATTAAGGTTTCTGGTGGTAACTTTCCTTGCCAAGTAAGCGTGTCATCCACATCAGTTAGCACCCATTCCACATGTTTCCAGTCTGGCGTTAATTCGTTTGGTACCGAATTCATTTTATACATCCTTCATAATTAGAGTAAATTCGGCAAAAACATCACCAAGCTTTCTGAATAAGTTAAAATCATTAACACCGTGAGTAATGCAAGTAATAGCGGTAAAACCTCACGGACAAAGTCGATCATTTTTACTTTTAAAATAGAACAAACTGTAAACATCATCGAACCAAATGGCGGTGTTACACCACCTATCATAATATTAACGATCACGATGATACCGAAATGTACGGGGTTAACACCAAGGTTAAGTACCGCTGGCAGCAATAGTGGGGTCAGAATAATCATGGCTGCACCACCTTCAATGAACATACCGACAACTAATAGCAGTACATTTATTAATAACAATAAAACTAGCTTGTTATCGGTGAGCTCAATCAAAGCCGATGCCACATTTTGTGGTATTTGTTCTAACGTCATGTAGTAGCCAAATACCATCGCACCAATGATGATAAACATGACACTACTGGTGCCCTGTACCGTTTCTTGCAAGATATATTTGAAATGACGGAGCTTTAAGACTCGATAAACAAATAAGCCAATGATAGAACAAAGTAATACCGCTATTGCGCCAGCTTCAGTTGGGGTAAATAAACCAAAACGCATGCCTAAAATAATGCCGAAAGGAATACATAATGCAGGAATAGCTTGAGCGAAACAGTGTAAACGTTCTTTAGCGGGAGCTGGAACTGAACGTGAAGGTTTGTAATTACGACGTCGAGCAATAAAAGCGATTGTTACCATCAGCGATAACGCCATCATGAATGCGGGCACATAACCGGCAATGAACATCTGGTGAACTGATACGTTCGCTAGTAATGCGTAGATAATCAAGTTAATACCGGGCGGGATCACTGGACTAATACTGGATGATGCAGCGGTTACAGCGGCTGTAAATGGTAAATCGTATCCACGCTTGGTCATCTCTGGGGCTAAGATTTTGGATTGCATGGCGGCATCCGCATTCGCTGAGCCTGAAATGCCACCCATTAAAGTACTTAACGCGACATTAACGTGAGCGAGACCACCCGTTTTATGGCCAATCAGCGAATCTGCGAAGGCCAGTAGGCTGCGGCTAATACCCGCGTAATTCATCACGGATCCAACCATAATAAAGAAGGGAATTGCCAATAGTGGAAACGATTCAGTCGACGAGATAAAGCGTTGCATTACTAAGCTAACGGGAATTGAATCATTGATAAATAAAAAGTACACCATTGCTGATGATATCAACGAGAAGGCAATGGGAATATTTAATAAGAATAATAGAAATAAAATAATAATAGGAATATAGCTTTCCACAATTGTCACCTATTTACGTGTATCTAATCGCTTCTCTCGAAGCTGTGTTACATCATCTTTAATAAACTTCACTGTGTGAATCGTCATTAAAGAAAAACAAAGAAATAGCACACCGTTTATCGTGAAATAAGACATTCCCATCACCGGTGTTACCTTGTTAGATAGCATCATGTAGTCGTAACTTAGGTAAGCCATAAGTACGTTGATTACCAGTAAAAAGCTCGATACAACAAGCCTAAACGGACATTTCATCGACTCTGGTAATAATGATACAACGACGTCAACACCCATATGCAGTTTGTGTTTGTAACATGAGCTAATGCCTAGGTAGACTGCCCAAATAAAACAAATAACCGAGAGTTCTTCACTCCACGGAACCACAAAACCAAAACCATAGCGTAAGAACACATTGATAATAACGACAAGTATCGTGATAGAAATAGCAATGGATGCCAGTATTTCTTCAATATTTTTTAGTATAAAGCGCATTACTTCTCCTGTGATTTACTGAAACAGCGAGTAAACCAACAATAAACGTGACTACTCAACAATGAGCAGAGAAGTCACGCGATAACTATTTATTATTTTTACTTACATTATTCGCGATTATTGAGCGGCGCGAATTTTTTCTAGTTCTTTCATGATAGTGCTATGAATATCGTTACTCCATGCTGGGAACTGGTTATAAACATCAGCGGTCAATTGAGTAAATTCAGCGGTATTTACACTATTAAATGTAACGCCTAATTCTTCAAGTTTCTGTGTATATTCTGCATCTAGTTTAATCAGCTCTGCGGTATTCGACGCAGCACCGGCTTCAAGTTCTTCCGCCACGATTCGCTGTTGTTCTGGCGTGAATTTATCCCATAATGTTGGAGAGATGTAGATGCCGACTGTGCCTAAGAAGTGCTTAGTCAGAGACATATTCTTCGCAACTTCATAAATCTTAGTTGAATACATAGTTAAGATAGAACCTTCCAGTCCATCAACCACACCTTGTTGAACACCCGCATAGGTTTCAGGGAAAGGCAGTGCCGCAGGTGATGCGCCCATCGAATCAAGCGTGCTAATGAATAACTGACTGCCTGGAACGCGAATACGCATGCCCTTCATATCCGCTGCATTTTTGATTTCTTTGTTGGTGATCATATGACGGAAGCCAAACATGTAATCAGCGCTCAGTACTTTAATGCCTTTTTGTTCAACTTGGTCTTTTAGGTCGGCAACGAAGTCGGTTTGCATCATGGCCAGATATTCGTCATATGAGTTGTAAAGCATAGGGCCAGCGAGTGCGGCAAAGTCAGGCACGTAATCGCCTAAGTAGCTAAGATCTTCAACCGCGATCCAGTTAGCACCATTGACTACTTGTTCAAGATTGTCTTTGTAAACAGGCAGCTGACCACCAGGGAAGACTTTTATATTTATAGAACCATCGGAACGTTGTCTAATTTTATCGCTCACTTTAATTAATTCTTGGGTAAGCAGTTCGTTTTGAGTGAAGACTAAACTCATATTGATATCAATCGGTTTGATTGCTGTAGCGGAAACCGATTCATCACCTTGTTTACCACAACCGACGAGAAGTACTGCGGCTGTTAGCATTGTTCCTACTAGCTTTTTCATTTATTAAACCCTCTTTATCAATATGATTAGATTTCATTATTCAAGACTGTCTGTATAAACTCGCCTTGGAGTATTTCTTAAGTCTAAGTGAACAATGTTACATTCATATGAACATGCAGGTTGATCGTGTGAATCATACTTAACTATCTATATATTTATTAATTGCGCCTTGGTTATTAATGTGTTGCAGCGCTTGTTCTATTTTCATATTTCTGTAACTTTAACCTTTTATAGTGATTGGATATTCAAATGAACATTTATCGGGTAGTCATATGATCACAGGTCACCGTGGTGCGGCAGCGCTAGCACCAGAGAATACGCTTGCCAGCATTCAAAAAGCAGCTGAGTCAGGCATTAAATGGATCGAAATAGATACACAGTTAAGTGCAGACAATATCCCTGTCATTATTCATGACCAAACTGTGCAGCGTTGTACCAATGGCAAGGGGTTAGTCGGAGAACTGACGCTTGCTGAGCTTAAAGGGTTAGATGCAGGTAGTTGGTTTGCAAGTGAATTTACAGGTGAAACCATACCGACATTAAAAGAAGCACTGCTTGTTTGCCAAGAAAATGACTTGAATATGAATCTTGAAATAAAGATTTATAGCGAGGATGAAATAAAATCTTTGGTGGAAAGGGTTGTCGAAACGGTAAAAGTGCTGAATTTCCCTATCGATAAATTGCTATTTTCAAGCTTCTCTCAGACCGCGTTAAAGCACTGCCAAGCCTTATACCCTGGAGTACGACGCGGTTTTATTACAAAAAATAAACCATCGGATATGCTGGTGTCGATTAAGCCGCTTGCGCTGTATAGTCTGCATATCGATCATCGCATACTAAATGAAACTTTGGCCGAATCGATTAAAGAGGCTGGGTTAACCTTAATGATTTGGACCCTAAACGATCCCAAGCAAATTGATAAATATACGGCATGGGGTGTTGATAACATTATTACAGATAAGCCCCACAAGTTTAATAGGTAGTTTTATGGAATTAAACCAACGTCAGCAACAAATATTACAGCGCTTAAAGCAAGTTGAGGGGATTCAAATTGATGAGCTAGCGGCTTATTTTGATGTCACCACTCAAACAATACGCCGAGACGTAAATCAGTTATGCGAACAAGGGATTGCACGGCGGATACACGGTGGTGTCAGTTTACCTGCTTTGCTCACTAATACGACTTATCAATTTCGTGCTGATGTTGAAACAGGGATTAAAGATAAGCTCGCAAAAGAAGTTGCGAATGCTATTCCTGATGGCTCTACGGTGATGATGGGAATAGGTACAACGATTACACGTATTGCGCATTACCTGCTGCATAAAAAATCGCTACGTGTTATCACCAATAATTTGCAAGTGGCTCGAATTTTAGAGTTAAACAAATATGCTGAAGTCTATATTGCGGGAGGGCTGTTCAGAAGTGAACATCAAGATATCGTCGGTAATAGTGTATTAGCATTTTTCGGTGGTTTTGAAGCGGATATAGGTATTGTCAGTTGTGGCTCTATTACTAAAAGTCAGGCTGCGATGGAGCATGAAACCCAAGAAGCCGAGCTGTCTCGTTGTATTTTGGATAACGCTCGCCAAGGTTGGCTCGTTGCTGATACCAGTAAATGGTCTCGCTTTGCATCCGTTAAGGTGAGAAAATTGAATGAGTTTGATCGTATATACACCAATAAAACAGGGCTACCAGCCGAGTTACCAATTCATGTGATAGAAAATGAATCGCGGTAACTCTTGCTCGCTGATTTATTGGGTAATAAATGTTTTTGTCATGGGTGGGTAACATAGTCCCGCCACTGCACAACCTTGGTAATGAATCGTTATTTTACTCGCTGGTGCTAACGTTGAAACGGGGACTGACAACATCAATTCATATTCGAAAATTTCGACATCACCAAAATATTCATCATGATAGTCTTTACCTTCTGGTAGCCCGACTATCGTGTGCTCATTACCGTTTATTGTTACGCGCAGCTTATTCTTATATAAATAATAGCCCTCGGTAATTTGCCAGAATACATTTAAGTTGTCGGCTTGTTGCAGCTGAGAAAAAACAAATGCATCTTCGACGGGTAAAAATGCAGGGGCGCTCTGTTGTTTATTTGCAAATGGACTAACATTAATATTTGCATACACTGGCATTACGCTTTGGATCACAAAGCTACTTGCGAGTAATAGGGTTAATTTTACTTTCATTTTTCCAACTTTATTACGTTTTAGTTGTCTTAATTGTGACGTCAGTTACTTAGCATTATGGACTATCTACTAGACTAGAGCTTGAAAACTAGGTTGATTACCCCTATGTTACTTTATATTCTGATCGTTTTGTGCGGATTTTTAGATAACTTAGTGACAAATATATACTCAGCTAAGTCGTCTACTATAACTATATTTTTGAGAGGTTAATGTGTTAGGTCGTTTATTTTTCTTATTTACTGCGATGACATTAATCGAAGTGTATGTACTGATGTCGATAGGTTCGTTATTAGGTGCAGAGCTGACGATTGGTATTATTATTTTAACGGCGTTTGCTGGTTCGTATTTGGTGCGGAGCCAAGGCATACAAACGGTGCAAAAATTACAAGCGCGTTTAGCTGCAGGTGAAGCACCTGGACAAGAAGTAGTAGAAGGCATTATGCTGCTGGTATGTGGTGTGCTACTTGTAACACCGGGCTTTGTTACTGATGCGTTAGGTTTATTGGTGCTTACACCACAAATTCGTGGTCGTTTAGCCAAAGCGATTATTGCCCAATACAAAGATCGTATTATTCCACAACCGACGTTTACGGGTAATGCGCAAGGTTTCCATTATTCGTCACACTCGTCAACACACTCGTCGCCATTTCAACAACAGCCAGGTGCTGATAATAAGGCCAAAAATGACGGTGTTATTGAAGGTGATTTTGTTGAAGTAGACAAAGATGACAACAAGCTTAATTAATAAGCGATAGACAAATAAATACCAAAAGGCGTGTTCGAAAGTTCACGCCTTTTTTGATCTTGCTTCGCTTGATATAACTTATACTACTCCGCTATTGGTAAGCCTTGCACAGCTATGGTATTTATTAGTGATGTAAAAGCAGTGACAAATAGCGCTGTGAATAGTTGCTAGCCATGAACGGCTGGCGTAGTAGCTAAGGATATAGAATGACTGGACAAGCAGTATCAACAACAGAGAATGAGCTACAGGCCATAAGTCATACAGGGAAAGTAATTTTAGTCGGTTCGGGTCCAGGCGACCCCGATTTATTAACCGTTAAAGCATTACGTTTATTGCAACAAGCCGAAGTTGTAGTACATGACCGTTTAGTGTCCGATGAAATTATCGCCTTGATTCACCCACAAGCAGAACGTTTTTTTGTTGGCAAAAAGGCGGGAAACCATTGTGTACCACAAAGTGGCATTAACCAATTATTGGTGGAGCTTGCACTGCAGGGTAAGCAGGTGATCCGCCTTAAAGGCGGCGATCCGTTTATTTTTGGCCGTGGTGGTGAAGAGCTTGAAGCCTTATTACCTTTTAACATACCTTTTGAAGTTGTGCCGGGTATTACCGCTGCTTCTGGATGTGCTGCATACGCAGGGATCCCGTTGACTCATCGTGATTATACCCAAGGTGTACAATTTATTACTGGGCATTTAAAAGATGATTCGAATCAGTTGAATTGGCCGCTATTGGGTAAGGCTACGCATACATTGGTGTTCTACATGGGGTTAACACAGAGTGGTGGTATTGCACATAACCTGATTAAACACGGAATGAGTGCAGACATGCCTGTGGCTATTGTGGAAAGAGGCACCAGTCAACAGCAGCGTACATTGCAAGGATCGTTAAAAGATCTGAGTGATCTTGCCGCGCAAGCTGAAAGCCCTTCGCTGATTATCATTGGTCTGGTTACCCAGTTAGCCGCTAAGCTTGATTGGTTTAGCGCCACACTCGCAACGGCTGAATAGCATCGTTCAAACTACAATAAATAGGGTTATATGAAGATCATATAACCCTGAACGTTTTAGCTTAACGTCTGGTATCCACGGATAAATAAACGTACAGAACTTTGTAAGTAGTGCTTAATTTCCTGTTCAGATAATGATTCTTCAATATTAAATTCTAACCGTGTCCATTGTTCACCTTTTATTAATGACAATAATTGGATTGCCGCTTGACGACAGTCATTGATATCAAGCTCTCCACGGCGGTGATATTCAGCTAAGCAATTAGCTAGCTTGTCGATAACAAAAAGTGGACCAGCCTCAAAGAATAAACGTGATAAATGTGGATGAGCAAGGCACTCCGCGGCACAAACTCGGTGCACAGCCATTGAGTCAACCGACGTTATCATAGCAAAGAAACGCTGTGCAAATAATGTTAAAACAGATTCAACGGGTCCTAGATTTTCTGGTAGTAGTTCTGCTATTCCAGCCAATTCGCACTTATAGGTGATGGCGGTAATAAATAATTCATCTTTATTACCGAAATGGCTATAGACAGTCTGTTTTGATACACCTGCTAATTTCGCTATGTGATCCATACTCGTAGCGGCGTAGCCATGTTGGGTAAATTGTATTGTTGCCGCATCAAGTATTTGATTTCGCTTTAATTCACTTTTTGCTCTGGGTTTATTCATCTATCTACACCGCTAATAATTGAGTACACATTATCGCATTAAATGTTGTGCTAGCGTTAATTAATATTAAAGTGGACTGTACCGTCTAGTCTATATTTGCTATTGTCTAGGCTGGACTCGTGAGTCCACTTTGTGTGAACTCTGAAATAAAGCGTTGAGTTGAGTTGAACGTAAATAAAGGATAATGATTATGTCTAAAAAGAATCACCTCTCTGTGTTGTATGTAAAACGAGCACAGTGGTTAAGTATATTGCTAATTATGCTTGCATTGCAAGCTTGTAGTGATGTCGTTGCGAATGAAACGCAGGTTGCGTCGCAGTATTTACAAGCAAGCAGTGGGCACTTAACCAAACAAACGAGTTACCAAGTCGAGAATAAGTTTGTTGGTAAGGTGATTGCTAAGCAAGATGCTAATTTAGGTTTCGAATTCGCAGGCATTATCAAGACGCTACATGTGATTGAAGGTCAGCAGGTTGTTAAAGGTCAATTGCTGGCAGAGCTAGACATACAGTTACTATTAATTGAACGTACTAAGCTCGAAGCACAATTGCAGCAAGCGCAAGCGGAATTTGATCTGATTGAAGCAAATCTAAAGCGGTTAAGTTCGCTCATTTCACGTGGATTTACTTCTGAGCAAAATATTGATGAGTTATCGTCGCAAAAGCGAGTTATTGCCGCGAAGATCCGCAGTACGTTATCTGCATTGGATGCAAGCCAGTATCATATTGATAAGTCTAAACTGTTAGCGCCATTTGATGGTATTGTTAGCAGCCGCCAAATTGCCGAAGGCGAAGTGGTTGCTGCTGGTACTACGGCATTTAGATTATTACAAACAGGTGCGTCCGAGGTCACGATTGGTGTGCCAGCAAGTTTTATTCCTCAGCTGCAAGGCAAGAATCATCAAGTCGAAATTGCTGGTGTTAATTACGCTGTTCGTTTACTTAGCATGGGTAACGAAGTGGATAAGGTGACCCGAACGATAAGTTTGCGCTTCACATTGGTTGATAACAGTCCTGTTTATAATGGCCAATTAGCTTATTTGTCTTTGTCGCAGGAATACCAACAACCGGGTTACTGGATCCCATTAAGTGCCATTACTGATGGCGTGCGCGGTATGTGGAATATTTATACCTTAGAGCACGACAGGCTACAGAAGGATCTTGAGGATCATTCGGCAGATGAAGTTTTTCAGTTAAAAAGCACTACAGTCACAATATTACATGCCACTGAAACAGCTGCATATGTACAAGGTGATCTACAGAGTAATCAGGCGTATGTGAATACCGGTATTCATCGTTTCGTGCCGGGGCAAAAAGTAAGGGTTAATCATCAGCAAGCGTTTGCAAATAAAGCGTCATATTCTGCAACTACGGAGAATGAAATATGATTAAGGCGTTTACTGAAAATAATCGTCTGATAGCACTGCTGATTACTTTATTAATTGTCGCTGGATTAGGCTCATTATCAACACTGCCACGTACGGAAGATCCTAGGATCACGAACCGTAATGCCAGTGTGTTGACTATACTGCCTGGCGCGAGTGCTGAGCGTGTTGAAGCTATGGTCACTGAAAAAATTGAACAGAAGTTACGTAAACTTGCTGATATTAAGCATATTACGTCGACATCTCGAGCGGGAATTTCAATTGTACAGTTAGAATTACACGATACTAACTATGATCCTGTACCAGTGTGGTCTCGAGTTAGAGATCTGCTTAATGACGTAACAAGTGAGTTACCGCCAGCAGCAATTGCACCACGTTTAGAAGACGATAGGGGTTATGCCTATACGCAATTAATTGCAGTTAAATGGCAAGGACATAGCGCTGTTGATTTGACTACATTAGGTCGTTACGGTAAAGAATTACAGAGTCAGTTAAAGGTGATTTCGGGGACTGATATTGTCAGTTTGTTTGGTCGTGGTGAAGAGCAAATATTGGTAGAAATAGATAAGCATTTAGCGGCTAATTTGTCGTTATCGACACAAGCTATTTCGAATATTATTTTAGCTGCTGATGCTAAGGTATCTGCGGGTAACATCATCAATGACTATAATCAAATGCAGATTGAAGTGGCTGGATCGTTCGACTCTGTCGATCGGATCCGTCACATTCCTCTGCTAAATGACAGTAAAGGCGGTGTGGTTCGTTTAGGTGATATTGCCAACGTTAGTAAAAAATTACAATGGCCAGCTCAAGAGGTTGCATTGGTTGATGGTCAATATGCCGTCGTTGTATCGACTCGTATGTTACCTAACTTACGAATTGATAAGTGGAGTGAAAAAGTTGATGAGGTCGTGGCTGGATTTACTCAAAGACTGCCAACTTCATTAACTACTGAAGTACTTTTTGATCAATCCACATATACAGAAGATAGGCTGCAAGACCTGGTGAGTAATATCCTCATTGGTTTTTCGATCATTGCAGTGGTGCTGTTAGTGACTTTAGGCTGGCGCGCGGCATTAATCGTTACTTTATCTCTCCCTTTAACTGTATTGTTTACTTTGACCGTGATGAATTATTACGGATTACCTATTCATCAAATGTCTGTTACTGGCTTAGTTGTTGCTTTGGGCATTATGGTTGATAACGCGATTGTAATGGCTGATACCATCCAAAAACGTCGTCAACAGGGGTTGGCTGCCAGCGTTGCGGTGCAAGGTGCGATTAAGCATTTATGGTTACCTTTACTCGGCTCGACACTAACGACTATATTGGCTTTTATGCCAATTGTGATGATGCCTGGTCCTAGCGGTGAGTTTGTCGGTGGCATTGCGCTGAGTGTGATCTTTGCCTTAATCGGCTCGTATATCGTTTCACATACTATCGTTGCTGGTTTATCTGGTCGCTTTATTGCTAGCAATGGGAAAAATGGCGAGAGACGAAGTTCTACTTGGTATAATGATGGTATTGAGTTAAATGGTTTAGCAAAGGCTTTTCGCAAGTCATTAGTCTTGGTACTCGCGAGGCCTAAACTTAGTATTGCTTTGGTATTTATCTTACCTTTGAGTGGTTTTATGTTGGCTAAACAGTTGGATGAACAGTTTTTTCCAGCGTCGGATCGTGACATGTTCCATATTGAATTATTCATGCCTGTGCAAACCAGTATTGTTGCCACCGAGGCCATGACGAGAACGATCAGTGATTTGTTAGCGCAACAGCAAGGTATCAGTAAGGTTCGCTGGTTTATTGGTAATAATGCCCCGTCTTTTTACTATAACTTGATGCCGAATAAAGATGGTGCGCAGTATTATGCCCAAGCTATGATTACTGGTGATAGTTTCCAACGTGTTAATGAGCTGATCCCTGAATTACAAATTTTGCTTGATGATGCGATCCCTGAAGCACAAATATTAGTGCGTAAATTAGAGCAAGGCCCTCCGTTTAAAGCCCCTATCGAATTACGTTTGTTTGGCCCTAATTTAGATACCTTGAAAGCCCTAGGGGATGAAGCAAGGCGGATCTTAATTGGTACTAAGAATGTGATCCATACGCGTGCAACAATCCAACCTGGGTTACCAAAAGTATGGTTGAAAATTAACGAAGATATCAGTCAGCTAGCTGGTTTAACATTGACTGATGTGGCAACACAATTACAATCGACATTACATGGTACGGTAAATGGCTCGATTATCGAAGCAACGGAATCGATTCCAGTTCGCGTACGTATTGCCAATGATCAGCGCAGTAGCTTGTCTGACCTCGCTAACATTAGTCTTAGTTCTCCACAATCACACAGTAGCATCCCACTGGTGGCACTAACGGAGCTGGCATTAGAGCCGAGTCGTGGTGCTATTCCACATCGAGATGGTGTACGGGTTAATACTGTCGAGGGTTACTTAGTTGCGGGGACGCTTCCGTCGACTGTGCTCAATGAATTTTCGGACCGCTTAGCGAGTGAAAACTTTGTATTACCGCCGGGCTACAGTATGGAGTTTGGTGGCGAGTCAGCTAAACGTAATGAGGCTGTGGGTAAACTTTTAGCGAGTGTTGGCGTTATCATGATGCTACTTATTATTATTGTGGTACTGTCCTTTAACTCGTTCCGTTTGGGTGGTGTGATTGTATTATCCGCTATTCAATCGGTGGGACTGGGCTTACTCAGTGTGTACGTATTTAATTACCCGTTTGGTTTCACTGTTATTATTGGCTTACTTGGCTTGATGGGATTAGCGATTAATGCCGCGATTGTTATTTTGGCGGAATTAAAATCAGATCCGAAAGCGGTCGCTGGCGATACCGATGCCATTATTAATGCTATCACCAGCTGTACTCGCCATATTACTTCAACGACGATCACTACGGTGGGGGGATTCTTACCATTAATCTTAGCGGGTGGTGGTTTCTGGCCTCCGTTTGCCATTGCCATCGCGGGTGGGACGGTATTAACGACTTTATTATCGTTTTATTTTGTACCTGCGATTTTCGTATTAATGAGTCGTAAAAGGCCCTTTGAGGTAACGGCTGTCGCAGCTTAGTCGTAACTATAGAAAAGATAACTATCCACGTTAGTTGAGACATAAAAATCCCCGTTACTGTTGTTGCTGTAATGGGGATTTTTATTTAAGCGGTTTATTCAGGCCATTAATTAAACTGCTGTAGCGAAACGTTGCGCTGTGTATTTTGGATTCATCAAGTTTTCGATAGAGAAGATTTCATCTAACTCAGCTTCTGACAATAAGCCGCGCTCTAATACTACTTCACGTACACTCTTACCTGTTTCAGCACAGATTCGACCGATAGTATCGCCTTCATGATGACCAATGAATGGGTTTAAGTAAGTGATGATACCAATTGAATTGAGGACGAAGTCTTGGCATACCTTACGGTTAGCGGTAATGCCTTTGACACATTTATCTTGTAGTGAGAAACAGGCATTTTCTAATAATGTCAGTGATTCAAATAGGCATTGACCAATCACAGGTTCCATGACGTTTAATTGTAATTGACCGGCTTCTGCAGCCATAGTGATGGTTATGTCGTTACCACACACTTTAAATGCTACTTGATTAACCACTTCTGGAATCACTGGGTTTACTTTTGCTGGCATGATTGAAGAACCCGCTTGCATTTCGGGTAGGTTAATTTCATTTAAACCAGTACGTGGGCCAGAAGACAGTAAACGTAGATCGTTACAAATCTTCGATAGTTTCACTGCGAAACGTTTTAGTGCGCTTGATAACATCACATAAGCGCCACAGTCTGATGTTGCTTCCACTAAATCTTCTGCTGGCACAAATGGGTGACCGGTAATTTCAGCTAATTTTGCAATAGCTAACTCTGAATAACCTACAGGTGTATTTAAACCAGTACCAATTGCAGTTGCGCCTAGGTTAATTTCGAGCAGTAATTCTTGGCAACGTTTAATGCTTTTTATTTCTTCTCGGAGGGTAATGCCAAAAGCACGGAACTCTTGACCTAATGTCATCGGTACCGCGTCTTGTAATTGGGTACGACCCATTTTTAATACGTCATTAAACTCTTCGGCTTTCGTTAGGAATGTTTCGCTTAATGAAGTTAGCGCGGCTAATACAGCATTACTACGTTCAAACAAAGCAACACGGAAGCCAGTAGGATAGGCATCGTTGGTACTTTGACTTTTATTGACGTGATCATTTGGGTTAATGTGGCTGTAAGCGCCTTTAGCATGTCCCATTTGCTCTAGCGCAATATTAGCTAATACTTCGTTGGTATTCATGTTTACAGATGTACCTGCGCCACCTTGGAATGCATCAATCGGGAATTGAGCGTAAAATTTATCAGTCGCCAGCAAAGTGTCACAAGCATTTACGATCGCGTCACTAATGTGTGGTGGGATAGTGCCTAAAATACCATTGGCTAATGCTGCTGCTTTCTTAGTTTTTACCATGCCACGTACAAATTCAGGACAGTCACCGATCTTCTCACTACTGATATGGAAGTTTTCCATCGCTCTTAATGTGTGAATACCGTAATAAGCTTTCGCTGGTATTTTTTTAACACCTAATAAGTCAGTTTCTAAACGGGTTTCTTGAGTAAAATCGGTTGCTAATACAGTCATGAGTACACTCTGCTATGTGATAAAACGTAGGAAGGAAAACAAAATTAATGCGTGGATAATACGTTGTATTATTGTTAATAAAGTGGGCTTAGATCACCTTTTTCAACAAAGTTTTAAGAATGCTAAATATATTTTATTTTGGCCTAAGAAACAGCAAGTTTGTTGGATTATTAGTGAATATTAGTGCTGTAAATTTAGTGTTTATGGTTTGATTCATTAACACGGGGAAATTGGTGAACATGTATGCTGTTTAGCTGATTTCTATTGTCTTATTCACAACATTACTTTAGCTGAAATTCATTCTCTAATTTATCGCCTAATTCATTACGCAGCTCGATGCGTAATTGCTGGGCGTAATATAAGGCTAATAAACCGATTAAAACATTGGCGCTAGCGATACCAAAGAAAATCCCTTTTTCACCATAATAAAAACCACCAAGACTCGATAGGCTAATGATTAGCAGAGAGCGCAGCACGCTAAGACTCAGTGCTGGCATAGGTCGATTTAAGCCGTTTAAACTAGACGCGACCGCCATCATAATACCCTGCATAGTAAAAGTCGCAGGAATAATATAAAGGTATAAAGATAAGTGGCTGATCACCGCTACATCATCACTGAATAACGTCGCTATATAAGGGGCAGCTAAGGCAATGATTAGATAAATGCTTAATTGTGAAATTAGCGAGTAACGGATCGCCAGTTTGATCGCGGTTAAGCAACGCTGTGGATTCTTCGCTGACGAGTTTTGAGCGATGAAAGGCGCGAGCATCGAGCTTACCGCGATCATGCCGATTAATAAAATCGCTTCCAGCCGCGTTCCTGCCCCATAAGCGGCCACCGCTGTGGTGCTAAACGCCGCTAATTGCCACATCACAAAGGCATTGTTCACTGGACTTAACATATTGGTCAAAGAGGCTGGCAACCCTATCGCCGCAATCTTACGCCAATTTTTTAACATCTTGGCTAGGTTTGGTTTGGTTAATAGCAATAACTGTTCACGATAACGCAATAAGTAAATCGCCACTGCAAAGGTAATTAACCAGGATAAACCAGACGCAATAGCAGCGCCTTTTACACCGAGTTCAGGAAAAGGACCTATGCCAAAAATAAGTAATGGGTCGAGTATGCCATTCATAAAACCAGCAATGATCATGACTCTGCTTGGGGTTTTTGTATCACCAGTGGCGCGAATAGCGGCATTGCCAACCATAGGGATAACGAGGAAGGGGATCGCGACATACCAATAGAACATATAATCTTGAATGTAGACCATTAAAGTATCTGTCGCACCCAGCAACCGAAATAATGGTTCTATGCTGTTAATACCAATAACAGCGACGGTTAATACAGTAGTAAGTGCTAACAATAGTCCGTCAGAGGTTAATCGTGCCGCATCTTGGTGCAGACCTTGACCTAATAAACGCGCTAAGCAAGCAGATAAACCCGTGCCTAAGCCCATGGCTAATGCGGAAACAAAAAAAGTGACTGGGAAGGTAAAACTAATCGCGGCTAAGGCTTGTGTACCCAGCAAGCTAACAAAGTAAGTGTCCACTAAGCTAAAGCCAAGTACAGCTAATAAACCATAGGCCATAGGTACTGCCATTTTTGTCATTACCTGAGAGACGGGTGCCGAGAGAAGGCCGTGTTTATCTTTCAATACTGATTACCTAAAATGTTTGCTAACGTGATGGCTAAAAAGTCACTGAGAAGGTTTATGGACTAAATTTAGTTCGGGCTATATTACGCGTTTCTTCGTCAACAAAAAGTTTTGTTTTATACTTTTACCTGACATTTACATTTATATTTATAGAAACAACCTAAAAACGCTATGTAAGGCGTGAATTTATTAACTATTTTTCGCTTTTCCCTTGAGTTGGAAAGCAGTTGCCCCGATATGTATACCCAAGCTACTTCAAAATGCTTTATCAGAGATTAGCTGGGATAGTAGGGCAAGGCGCAATATGCAGATAATGGTTATTCCATGGTCAAATATTGTAACGCTGTACTGCTATTCCAGCTAACCTCCCGTAGGGCAAAACGAAATAAGAAATCTTCGGCGTTATGAAGCCTCTATTTAGAATTACTAAATCTTCGACTTCATGCCTTGAATATCCTCTTCTTTCGCTTTGCTGATTGTGCATTTTGAAGTAGCTTGGGTATAGTATCCCATAGTCATGGTGTCGGTAAATAATCGGCCATTGATATTCGCAACATGTATTCTTTAGGAGATCTTTAAATGACAATTCGTCCACTACACGATCGCGTGATCGTTCGTCGCCAAGAACAAGAAACTAAATCAGCAGGCGGTATCGTACTTACTGGTGCATCTGCGACATTATCGACACGCGGTGAAGTTATTGCTGTTGGTAACGGCCGTTTATTAGATAGCGGTGAAGTACGCCCACTGGCTGTTAACGTTGGCGATACTGTTATTTTTAGTGAAGGCTATGGCGTTAAAACTGAAAAGCTAGAAGGCAAAGAAGTTTTAATCATGAGTGAAGCTGATATTTTAGCTATCGTTGAATAAATTTAAACATTTATTTTTGATAGACCTAATACCAAAAAATTAAAAGATTTTAAAAGGACAATTAAGATGGCTAAAGACGTAAAATTCGGCTTAGACGCACGCGATAAAATGCTTAACGGCGTAAACATTCTTGCGAATGCAGTTAGAGTAACATTGGGCCCTAAAGGTCGTAACGTAGTAATCGATAAAAGCTTCGGCGCACCATTAATCACTAAAGATGGTGTTACTGTTGCGAAAGAAATCGAGTTAGAAGACAAATTCGAAAATATGGGCGCACAAATGCTGAAAGAAGTTGCTTCTCAAGCAAATGAAGCGGCTGGTGACGGTACAACTACAGCAACAGTGCTTGCACAAGCAATCGTTAATGAAGGCCTAAAAGCCGTTGCTGCGGGCATGAACCCAATGGATCTGAAACGCGGTATTGACCAAGCGGTTAAAGCTGCAGTGACAGAACTAAAAGAACTGTCAGTACCTTGTTCAGATACGAAAGCAGTTGAACAAGTTGGTACTATCTCGGCAAACTCTGACGCAAGTGTAGGTAAAATCATTGCTGAAGCAATGGATCGTGTTGGTAAAGAAGGTGTTATTACGGTTGAAGACGGCCAAGCACTGGAAGACGAACTAGATGTTGTTGAAGGTATGCAGTTCGACCGTGGTTACCTATCACCTTACTTCGTAACAAACCAAGAAACGGGTAGCGTTGAATTAGAATCACCATTTATCTTATTAGTCGATAAGAAAGTATCTAACATTCGTGAACTACTACCTGTACTTGAAGGCGTAGCTAAAGCATCTAAACCATTATTAATCATTGCTGAAGACCTTGAAGGCGAAGCACTGGCTACATTAGTAGTGAACAACATGCGTGGTATTGTTAAAGTTGCAGCTGTTAAAGCACCTGGCTTTGGCGACCGTCGTAAAGCAATGTTACAAGATATTGCAATGCTAACTGCTGGTACTGTTATCTCTGAAGAGATCGGTATGGAGCTAGAAAAAGCGACTGTTGCAGAACTTGGCCAAGCAAAACGTATCATCATCACGAAAGATGAAACAACGATCATTGATGGTATCGGTGACGAAGCGACTATCCAAGGTCGTGTCGCTCAAATCCGTAAGCAAATCGAAGATTCGTCTTCAGATTACGATAAAGAGAAACTACAAGAGCGTGTTGCTAAACTTTCTGGCGGTGTTGCGGTAATTAAAGTTGGCGCAGCAACTGAAATCGAAATGAAAGAGAAAAAAGCCCGCGTTGATGATGCATTACATGCAACTCGCGCAGCGGTTGAAGAAGGCGTTGTAGCTGGTGGTGGTGTTGCACTTGTTCGCGCTGCTGCAGCAATCCAAGGTCTTGAAGGTGATAACCAAGATCAAACAGTCGGTATTAAAGTTGCACTAAGAGCAATGGAAGCACCATTACGTCAAATCGTGCAAAATGCTGGTGATGAAGCATCTGTTGTGGCAAACAACGTTCGTGAAGGCGAAGGTAGCTACGGTTACAACGCTGGTTCTGGTGAATATGGCGACATGATTGCGATGGGCATCTTAGATCCAACTAAAGTAACACGTTCAGCACTACAGTTTGCTGCATCTGTTGCGGGTCTTATGATCACGACTGAAGCAATGATCACTGACGTACCTGTTGATGCATCAGCTCCTTCTATGCCTGATATGGGCGGAATGGGTGGAATGGGCGGTATGATGTAGTACGACGATAGTCGCGCTATTAGTCTAACGCCTTGTTAATAAAGGTGTTACGCTTGGAGGGTTTGCAACTCAAGCCCTCTCCTTTAGTGCAATGAGAGTATGAAAGGCACTAGTTCCGAGGAACTTACTCAACTTCAAAAGTAGAAAGTTATATTTTCTTCCAAAAACAGCAATGTAATAGAATTGCAATATTCATTATCCACAGGAATTATTCCAATTATGTGGTCTAGATCTACGCATCCTAAGAAAAGTTATTTTATCAATAATTGATTTATTATGAATTGATCTATCAACAAATCCTCGCCATTGAAGGTTTTCATGCCAAAGTACTGTGGCCGTTTATCAACAAGCATAAATATTGGCATTTAACCACGATGTTTTTACATGCCGATAATGTAAGCTCCTCGTATTGGAAGAGCGTAACGGTCTACCGTTAGCTTAACCTATAGACGATAATTCTATGAAGTTGTTATCTAAGGCGATCAGCAACTATTTTTTTGCTTACCCGGATGATCCGTTATTCCCAAAAACTAAAATAGAAAACTGCATAAACCGAAAGTTTGAGGCAACAGGCTTACTACGTGATCATTGGCAAACAAATAGCCCAATACGCGGAATATTTAAACAAGTTTTTCAAGATACTCGTTTACTGTATTATAACCCTCATAGCTTTCGTAATACGTTAGTAAGGCTAGATGATAATTTATGCCAAACACCAGAGCAATTTAAAGCATGGAGTCAACATCTAGGGCATGAGGGCGTTTTAACAACCTTTTATAGTTACTGTGATGTCCCTGATTATCGACAGCTGAGTGATTAAAAAAGTTAAGGGAACCGAAAGCTGAGCAAAGTCCTGAAGTACAGATAGCATTTGAAACAATGTATAAGAAAATGATGGATAAAGATTAATGAGTCGATTCAAACGTGAACTGCCCGTTTCTAGCTATGACTGTATTTAGTCGTACAGTCAGAAAGGTGATTCGCTGATGGTAGCGTTTGTTTTACTAACGGCAGTACCAAGACTTTAAACAGTCGTTAGCATCTCTGATCCGATACAGCAGATAATGAAGTCGTTATAACGTAATTGTCCATATGTTGTCTCTATATATGATATACAATGTCAGTTTATTTAATTTAGGAAGAATCATGAGTTTAAGAGGCCTTAATCCAATAAATCTATCCATGACTTTAGCAAAGTCGTTAGTAATGATTATTATTTCTATAATAATAATCATTACTTCTATGTTGATGGTGGGGAGCAACGAAACAAAAGGGGTCCACGAAACAAAAGATAAAGTGAGTTTTGCTAAATCTAGTTATTCAGTTTCTGAGGAAAGTGGTCATGTGACGATAGAGCTTCGACGTACAGGCAAGGGGGTGGGTAGTATTTCAGCCGATATTATTCTATCTGGTGATGGGACTGCGTCTGAACAGCAAGACTTCTTGTATTCTCAGACTCGCACTGTCACTTGGGATGATGGAGACGTAGCTCCAAAAAAAATAGACATCGTTATATTATTCGATGCCTTAAGCGAGGAGACTGAAACATTTACTATCGCTCTAGATAACTTATCAACAAACGCAAAGTTTGGTATGAAAAAGTCGACAAATATATTTATCACTGATTCTGAGTTGATTTCATTTGAGAAAAGTTCCCCAAATAAGCGGTGGAAAATAAGGGCTAAGATAAATGCTACACACCAATCCGAAATATACGTTATCGGCCCTGAAATACCAGAAGTGAAGGTAACAGAAAATAATAATCTAAAAGTCGATGCATCAATTAATGATTTTGGCGATTATGCATATACAGATAATTACCCCGCTGCAAAGACAGATTTGAAAACAGTTTTTTATAATAAAAAGATTGTAAAAACAGCAGATAAAACCATCATAATTAATCATTTAAATCTCACATCTGAGTTTCTCTTTTTTACTGAGTTTGATCAGTCAACAGAATTAACATCAATTTATTCATATAAAAATGTTAGCGAAGAATTAAATCAAACACCAATCAATGGGTTTGTTGAAAGTGTTTTTATATTAACCGACACATCGGTTCTTCTTCATGTATACGAGCCGTTGCTTCGTCAATATACAGCTTATGTTTACAATGCGATTTCTAACACTTTAGAAAAAAAGGACTCTTCATGGGGGAGTGGGCAACATATAAGAAAAATGGATAATGAAAATTTTCAGTCCATAAATATAAAGGGTCCTGCCGATGAAGTGATTTTTACAAATGCTGTATTGTCGTGGAAAAAGGAAGATTTCTCCATACCTCAGGCGTTTACTAATAATATATGGGCATATCAAACTTGGGTTTACTCTTATCAACTAAAAGGATTAGTTAATCTATATCTGATTACCAAGAATGAGAAGATTAAATTAGCGATACGAAGAGCTGTTCATGGTTTTTTGATGACAACAAATAAATATTCTCACCCGAGTGAAGAAACACTTCCTGAATATCTTTGGTCAACAAAACGGTATTCTTTGGATCCCAATATATTATTAACAGAATTGGGTGATAATGCCCCTATTCTTCATGCATTATTACTGGCTGCTAATGCAGGGGTATTAACCAAAGATACAACTTTAAAGATAGCTGATATTGCAGAGAAAGCATTTTTATATTTTGAAGATAATTACAATATTGCAGAGTCTCACTATCATTTTTCATATGGAACAAGTTTACCCTATGATGGGGTCTGGCTACCTTTCAACAAACAAAACCACTTTGGGCAAGTATTAATAGAGCTGTATTTGTTGACTGGGAAAGATCAATATAGGTCTCGAGTTCATGAAATTGCACAGTCGTTTAGAGATGAGTGGGAGGAGTCTAATGAAAGAGCTTTATGGCGATACTGGCCTAAGGCTTTCGCCGATGGTTGGACTGTCGAAGATAACGTCAGTATTAACTATCCTTCGAAGACGCCTTCAACTAGTGTTTGGGAGCGTACATATTACGGTGGAATTGCCGCAGGCTTTATCGTTAGGTTCAATGAAGTATTCGGGGACTCCATATTTTCAGCGCAAGATATATTGAATCTTAACAAAACGCTAGAAAATATGTTTGTGGGAAGTAAGTTCACTGAATATGTGGTAGGGGCTAGTCACAGAACAGGTAAAACTACTTATTATTATCAGCCAAGCAATAGTTGGGCAATGTTAAGCAATAATAAACTTAAAGAAAGTTATAAGGACTATATATTTATGCAGCATATCAGGCGGTGGGTATCTCTTTTAAACATTGGGGATTACACTAATAAATTACCTCATGTAGAATTGGAATTAATGCAGTTCGATAGCGATTTGAATGTAGTTAGCCGAAAGTTAGTAGAAATAAACACTTGGGATGATATATTAAACACTGTAATATCATTGCGTTAGGTTGGTGGTGTTGACCTGCTTCACTACTCAAGGTACGGATAGCAGGTTTTAATTCCAGACTTCAACAGGGTTGAAGTATACTCATAGTTTAGCCTCCTTACTAATGGGGAAAGAGCGCTTACCCCATTTAATTACTTTCCTTTATTTTTCGAGCCGTTGCAGTTTGAGTCATTGGTGTAGTACTTCTAGGTTTAGACATAGGAGCTCTTTAATTGTCTAGTTAATGGAACACACTTAATAGGTAAAGTGGTATGTAAAATAAGCAAAGTGATTGGAGATATATTTTTTAACTTCGAAATAGGCACAACTTTAATGAGCAATATGAATGCCTGACAACTATAATACTGCAGGGCTGGATAGGTTTTTTCACTAATTTAGAGATGATAAAACTATTTCCCAAATACTAGTACTTCCTAGAAAGCCCGTAAGCTTAATGTTTACGCGATTTTTATTGACTTTACTTCCTAAATCATCCCTGAGTTATTAGCTGTTAATGAGGGGGATTTCATTACAGCCTTAAATTGAGTGCTATAAATACGTATAGCCCTCATTTCGAATCCCGATTAGGAGCTTTGAATGCCATTAACAGTACAATAAGTTCAGAATATGTCCTGATGGTAAATCACAGCTTAAAGGTCTGACAGCAACAATTTGTTTTTACTGGTTAAAAATGGCGGTTCTAAGCTTTGGCGGCAAGTATCAATAAATGGCTTTGGGAAAGTCCCCCTCTATCCCCCTAAGTGAAGCACGTAAATTAGCAGAAGAAGCAAGAGCCTCTTTAATTCACGGTATTAACCCGATGGATGAACGCAGAGAAAGAAGGCGCGCAAAAACCACCGCTAAAGATAAGTTATTTTCAACCATTTCCCTAAAGTGGTGGGAACAACAAAAAGACTCTTGGTCAGAAGATCATGCCGCACGAATTAAACGCTGGTTACAGATTGACTCTAAAAACATAAGTAAACTTAATATTGAAGATATTGATGCTGGCATATTACAGAATCAATGTTAACTATTGAAGCGGCGGCACACCTAAAAAAGCACCTAATATATTAGCGGTAATAAATAGAGTCTTTGGTTATGCGCTGGCATATAGATTAACGCGAAGTAACCCGGATCAAGGCTTACCGCTAGGCGATATATTAACTTATCACCTATTAAGCATAGGACTGCAATCGTTAAGCCTAATGAGCTTGCTCAATTAATCAAAGACATAGATACAGCATAATCAGGTAACTATTGCACTATTGAAGCACTAAAATTAACCCCCAGAGTTTTTTAAGTCCGACAGGAATAAGAAACCCAAAGTGGGAATATATCGACGTTGATGATTGTTTGGTCAGAATACCCGCCGAAGAAATGAATCGAAATTTAGTTTCACTTGGTCAGCAAATTAGAGGGTCACTCCTGGGTTACGGAGTTGCTAACCCCAAAGGTGAAAAAGGGTTGAAAGCATCAGTTCAAACTGTTTTAGATGGGGACACAAATATCCCTGCTAATGTCATCGGTGTGATGGCTATCCTTTGGGGGCAATACAAGCAGCTTAAAAATGAGTTAAAGGATTGTGAAAAAGAAAAAATGCTTTAACGCGACAAATTGAACCGTGCAAAAGGTTGATGAAATTGAAGGTGTTGGCGAGGCCGCTATGCTTTATACAACGTTAAGAGATGGGAAGCAGTTTAAAAATGGCCGTCAAGCTTCTGCATTTGTTGGTCTTACACCGAAGCAACATAGTTCGGGTGGCAAGGTATTCTGGATTACCGTGTTATAGCCCTCATAGCTTCCGTAATACGCTAGTAAGGCTAGGCTAGAGAGAAATTTAAAGATTGGAGCCTAAACCTAGGGAATGAGGTCGTTTTAACAACCTTCTATAGTTATGGTGATGTAGCCGATTATCGACAAGCTGAATTGTTGAAAAAGCCTAGCGAAGAAGTAACACTGAATATGGAATTAACTATTATGGAAACAATGATAGCTAATCAAAAGTGACCCTTCCCTCAATACACACCAAGAGAGAAATAAAAGTAACCATTGCAGAGCAACTATCGAAAAGAGTTGAGCGTTTGAGCTTAGGCTGTGTTGAGTATGGATAGCATTTGGGCAACAGATATTAAGAAAAGTAGCTTAAGTAAGGTCCCATTTTAGTTGACCATTACAAGGAGCATCTTTATAGTGCTAGAATTCAATTTATTTGCATAAATATAAGGTGACGTTAAGTGGGTTGTATTAGATTTTTATTAGCTTTAAGTGTAATTATAGCACATTCTGAAAGTATTTTTGGACTGAAGCTAATAGGCGGTTCTGCTGCGGTGGAAATTTTCTTTATGATATCTGGGTTTTACATGGCTCTGATTTTACAGACCAAATATGTAAACAAAAGTGATTATTCTCTTTTTATAAGCAATAGGTTTTTAAAAATATACCCAGTCTATATTTTATCAATAATTTTAATCTGTTTAATTTCTATAGTTTCTTTATATACCACTAATAATTTTGGTTCGTTTGATGTTTACAATCAAAATATAGAACACCTTAATTTGTCCACTTTAATCACATTGACTTTAGTTAATATAGTAATATTTGGACAAGATTTAATTATGTTTCTAGGTATCGACCTAACTAATAGCGAATTCTTTTTCACAACTAACTTTAGAGAATCAACACCTCATTTATATGAGTTTATGCTTAATCCGCCTGCATGGAGTATTAGTGTTGAACTACTTTTTTACATAATAGCGCCTCTTATATTAAGAAAGAGCACATTCGTTTTGCTGGTTATTACTCTAGTGAGTTTAGGTATTAAAATATATTTATCTTATGGTTTAGGGTTAAAAAACGACCCGTGGAGTTATAGATTCTTTCCATCAGAGTTGATGTTTTTTATGCTTGGGGCTATCGCTTATAACTTTTACAGATCAGAAATGGCTAAAAAATTCCAAGTTTTTAATAAGAAGTCTAATGTAATATTTTTAAGTTTGCTTCTTTTGGCAATTTTTACTTATGGGTATCTTTATAAGCTTAAGTATTTTTTATATCTAGTTTCATTTATATCTTTACCATTTATTTTCGATTTATCAAAGCGTTCAAATCTAGATAGATCTATAGGTGAATTATCATATCCTATGTACATTTTACATTTCCTTGTGATAATACTATTCGATCTGTTTTTAAGTGAAATGAACTTTTCCTCTCAAAAAGGTGAGATAGTAGCTACTCTAACTATTATGCTTTCAATTTTTGCAATAAAATTTGTTATGAACCCAATTGAGCTTTACAGACAAAAAAGGGTATCTCAGAGCCAAAGTAAATCGTAAGTTACGATTATATCTCTGTCTTTAGTGGTTAAACGCTAAGCCTCAGAAGAATAAAAAAGCCTTAATCGGATATGTTATATCGTGATTAAGGCTTTTTTTGTGACTATGATTCAGAAATCTTACCTAGCTTAGTGGTATCCATCGGTCTATACATTGCTTGATACATTATTATTGGTATAGTGCAGTTCATTCAACGCACTTAATATTAATCCCTGACCGTAAAGGAATATCATGATGTTTTCAAAACCGTTTACCGCACGCTTAACCGCTGTTTTAACCGCTGTTTCTGTCGCGTTATTATTAGCGGGCTGTGCCCAAACATCACAACCTGACGATGTATTTAACCTGACTGTTGCCCATATCAATGATACCCATTCCAACTTCGATCCTGTGAAGTCGAGTTTTACTGCGAATGGCGACAGGGTTTATAACGAATTTGGTGGCCATCCTCGTTTAAAAACCATGTCTGATGAGTATAAGCAGGAAGCAGAGCAAAATGATGAAAGCTTTTTGTTCTTACATGGCGGTGATGCGTGGCAGGGCAGTGCGTATTTCAAGTTAAATGAAGGCGCGATGAATGCAGACATCTTAAGTATGTTTGGTATCGATGCAATGGCATTAGGTAATCATGAATTCGATCTTAACAATGCGAAACTTAATCAATTCATCAGTGACATTAATTTTCCGGTATTAGCAGCAAATGTCGATACTAGTGAGGATGCAGATTTAAAAGACCAAACCAATTTACGTCCTTTCATGGTGTATGCGTTTGATGGTAATAAAAAGACGGCGTTGACGGATTTAGATAACCTACCTACAGATAAAGACTTGGTGGCGGTATTTGGTTTAGCACTGGATAACATGGCTAATATTGCACCGAATACGGGTGATGTTAAATTCTTAAATATGGTGACTTCTGCACAAGCGACCGTTGATATGTTGAAAGCGAAAGGCGTGAACAATATTATCGCCTTAACGCACATTGGCAATGCGGTAGACGTCGATGTAGCAAGTAAAGTAAACGGCATTGACTTGATAGTGGGTGGTCACTCACATACGTTGTTAGGTGATTTCACTAACCTTGGATTACACAATAACGGCACGTATGCGCAGATGGTGAAAAACCCAGATAATATGGGTCAAACCTGTGTGGTACAAGCGGGTGAATATGCACAAGCAATTGGCCGTTTACAAGTAAGCTTTAATCAACAAGGTGACATCGTTAACTGTAATGGCCATAACGTATTACTGAGCAATGATGAATTCTATTCACAGCCATCACGACAAGCGAATGAAAAGTTTGATACAGCAGCGACGCAAGGTGTGGTTGAGTTTA